>Ga0207972_100016_pt1 | contig 198973 bp, 194 predicted proteins | sample LakWasMe75_LOW10_2_FD_183903 | JGI IMG/M metagenome (GOLD analysis project Ga0207972, IMG submission 183903) | Freshwater sediment methanotrophic microbial communities from Lake Washington under simulated oxygen tension - Sediment Metagenome... | ecosystem: Environmental > Aquatic > Freshwater...
CACAGGCACAGGCACAGGCACAGGCACAGGCACAGGCACAGGCACAGGCACAGGCACAGGCACAGGCACAGGCACAGGCACAGGCACAGGTACAGGTACAGGTACAGGCGATGGTTCTGGAGATGGCGTGGCAGCAGGTCCCGGCGATGGCGGCGGAGTGGGCTCTGGTGGCACGGGGGTGACTGCTTCCGCGGTGGGTGTCGGCGTCGCAGACGGCTTTGGCAGTGTGATCGTGAACGGGGTACGTTTCGCTACGGATTCGGCCCAGATCACCACAGAAGATTCAGATGCATTGCGTCTCGGGATGACCGTTTTGGTCGGCGGCTCCATTCAGCCAGACCTTCTGACGGGTACTGCAACGACAGTGCTCTCGGTCCCCGAATTCCGGGGTGCTGCCACAGCGGTAGATGCTGCTGCAGGCGCGCTGGAGGTGTCAGGAACCCGCGTTTTGGTAGATGAGGCCACCATTTACGACGGCGTCACGTCTTTGTCGTCCATCAAAGTGGGCACCACTGTGCAGGTGTATGCGTTGCCCATTGGCGATGGCAGTTGGCGCGCCAGCCGGATCGAGAGCAAGAGTTCCAGCTTGCCTCTCATCTTGTCCGGGGCGGTGGGGCAACTCGATACAGCTTCCAAGACCTTCAGCCTGGGAGGATTGTTGGTCAACTATGGCGCCGCGTCGTTCAGCGGAACGTTGGTTGGCAGCTCATTGGCTAACGGGATGGTGGTGTACGTGCGAGCAACGGCCTTGCCTGTCAATGGGGTTCTCAACGCACAACAGATTCGGCGAGGACACACCCTGCCAACCACGGGGAGTTTCGCCGCGAATTTGCTGGGTATCGTTTCTAGCTTCGGGGGGCTGAATTCGGATTTCCTGTTGTACGGTCAGCGCGTGAATATCGCTTCTGCCCTGGTCACAGGAGGGCCTGCATCGAGCATCGGGAACGGCGTCCGGCTCGAAGTTGCGGGCACCATGGTGGGTGGCGTGTTGGTGGCCAAGCGGGCGCGCATCCGATACGCGCCCGGGGTTGGTGGCCCTGCAAGTTTCCAGCTCATCGGCACGGTGGGGCAGTACCGATCCGTAGCGGACTTTCGCGTCAATGGGCAGCCGGTGGATGCATCGAACAGTTCGGTTGTGTTCACCAACGGTACCGCGAAAGATTTGCGCAATGGTGCACGCGTATCGGTGAGTGGCAGCCAAGTGGTTTCGGGCGTGCTCCAGGCGACAACGGTCCAGTTCGAGTAGAGCGCTGCAGCACAATCGCCGTCCATCGCAGCGCCCCAGGGGCTAATGACGAGTGCTGTGCAAATCCTGGGCTGCGATAGCGCTGCTGCGGGTTCTCGGGACCCTCCGCACGAATTACCGCGCCGTGTGCACCTGCGATCTCGGGTGGTATGCGACGTTTCAAATACTCGCAATAGCTATGGCTATTGCTGCGCCTTGCAGCCCGTCTCTATCCGCAGCGCATCCTTTGCGCTCGATTCGTGCAGAAGACCCCTGGGGTCTCAGCCTAGCCGCTGAAAAGTCAGCGTGAATGCCACGCCCCCCTCGGTGTTGCGGGCGTTGATGGTGCCGCCCATCTTGGCCATGTAGGTCTTGGCCACGAACAGGCCTTGGCCCCGGTGTTCGCCCTCGCCCAACGGGGTGGGGCTGCCGGGGTCGGACACACCCAGTTCAAAAATCCGCTCCAGCAGGTCTTCGGCAATCGTCGATCCCTGGTTGTGCAGCGTGGCGCTAGCGGTGGATTCTGACGCAGTGAGCGTCAGCGTGATAGGGCTGCCCGTGGGGCGGTAGCGGTCGGCGTTGCGCAGGATGTGGGTCACCACGTCTTCCAGCGCAAACTCGTCGGCGCGAACGATGACCGGGCCTGAGTCGCTTGAACCCGGGGCATACACCACGTCCAGGATGCCCGCAAAGTGCGCGTTATCGGCCACGTTGCGCAAGAAGGCGTCCAGGTCCAGTCGCCCCTCGGGCACATCGGCGGCCTGCAGTGCTTCGGCGGGCGATGCCGTTCCATAGAGCACATGGATGGCCTGCTGCATGCGCTGCACATAGCGGTGGCCGGGGTCTTGCGGGCCGTTCAGCGCCATCAGCGACTGCAGGGGCGACATGATCTCGTGCCCCACGGCGTGCCACATGTCGCGCTCTTGCTGGGCACGCAGTTGTTCGCGTTGCAGGTCGTCCTTCACGCGCTGCAGCAGGTCGGCCAGGCCGCCCGCCAGAATGCCCAGCTCGTCCGATCCGCGCAGGTCGGACACGTCCAGGTCGCCCAGCCTGGGGCCGGTGTGGCCGGGCTGCACGTTGTATGACACCGCAGCGGCGCGGCGGGTGAGGGCCGTCACGCGGCGGATCAGGCCCACTTCCACCACCAGCCAGGCCAGTGCAATCGCCCCCAGCATGGCGCCCAGGTACCACGACAGGCGCGTGGCCACGGCCGCCAGGCCCTGCTCCACACCGCGCAGATGGCCGGTGAAGTTGACCACGTAGTTGCCGGTAGGCGTGTCCAGAATATCCAGCCCCGTGGGCGCTACGGGTGTTACCGCCGCCGGGCCCACGCCTGCGGCATCCAGCGGCAGCCAGCGGATCAGGCGCAGCAGCCAGGGCGCTGAGGGCTCGGCCTGCACTTCGACGCCCTTGAGGGTGATGGCGCTGGCCTCGTCGCTGCCCATTTTGCGGATCTGCACACGCTCGCCCGGCAGCAGGCTGCGCGAGAGGTCGTTCAGCGAGGCGGCCAACTGCGCGCCAGGCGCGTTGCTGTCAAACAGCGGCCTGGAGTCTTCGCCCGGCGCCAGCATCTCCACGCGCACACGCATTTGCCCCAGGTCTTCGGGCGGCCAGACCAGGCGTTCGTCCTTGCGGAACAGCGCTTCGCGAAACAGCTCGACGGGCAGACGGATCGAGTAGTGGGTGCGGCGCACGCAGTCTGTCGCTGCAGCATCGCCAGTGAGGGCGCCAGCAGAGGTGCCAGTGGAGGTTTGGTTGGTGGGCTTTGGCGGCAGGTCGCGGCACTGGCCGTTTTGCCACAGCCAGCCGCGAAAGTCGCGCACCGGCCGTGCATGGGCATCGAGCTGCGGCGCGCCGTTGTCCACAAACCCCGTGAGCCGCCCGCGCACCGCCGCGCTGCCTTGCGGCGGCATGGCCTCGTACGGCGCAATCCAGCGGTAGGTGGCGCCGCGCATGTCCAGGCTGATGCGCGCACGGTGTGATTCTGCAGGCACCAGCGCACCGCGCTCGCGGGGCGTCAGCTCGCCCGCATAAAAGCTGCCCACCAGGTAAATGAAGCCGCCCGCGTACGGGTTGTTGCCAATCGCCGCGCACACCGAGGCCCCGTCGGGATACTGCACCGAGCAGCCCGCCATCTCCACCGCCTGCTGCGATTTTTGCGGGTCGTCAAAGTCGATGGCGGCGTAGGGCAGCAGCAGCGGCGCCAGCGGCGTCACGCCCTGGCCGAGGTGGCTCGCATTGAGCAGCGCCAACTGGCCCGAGGGATGGCGCAGCCGCGCCATGACCTCGGCCTGACTGCGCACAAAGCCGTGCTGGTAGGCCTGCCAGGCGCGCTCCTTTTCGTCCTTGAGCACCACCACGCTCAGCGCCACCGTGGCCAAGGCCAGCAGCACAAACACACTGCGCACCAGAATGCGCAGGCGGAACGCCGGCAGGCCCAGGCGGGGGATGTCGAGTGCGGGGCGCAGCAGGCGTTTCATTTGCCAACCCAGCGGAAGCCGCGCATGGGCACGTTTTCAATGCCTTCAAAACTGGGGTCCACTTCACGCAGCGCCTCGCGGATGGTGCTCACATGCTTGCGCACGTTGTCGCGGTTGCGGCCGCTTTTCACCACCTCAAACAGTTCGTCGTAAGACACGACCTCGCCACTGCGCTGGTGCAGCGTGGCCAGGATGCGCTGGGCCGTGAGCGGCAGGTTGATGCGCTCGCCGCGCCAGGTGGGGGTGCGTTGCCACAGCGGGTCCAGCACCAGGGCGTCGCCCACGGGCGCAGGGGCTGCGCTGGCCGGGGCCTGTGCCTGTGTGGTGCGCAGGATGTCGAGAAAGGTCTCGATGAAGTCTGCCTCTTCAAACGTGGTTTTCTGCAGGTAGTCCCACGCGTCCAGCGCCTTCATGATGCTGCGGTAAATGGCCGCTGGCATGGCCGACACCACCAGCACCGGCGTGCCCTGGCGCAGCTTGTTGATGGCGTTGATCAGGGCTACGCCCGCATGGCGCTCGCGGCCCAGTTCGATGTCGAGCACCACCGCGTCGTAGTGCTCGCGGGCCAGCGCGGCTTCGGCCTCGTCGCGGGTGAACCACTGGTCGATGACGATGCCGCTCTTGGCGCTGCGTATCCACCCGGCCAACTGGTTGCTGGTGGGCAGGTCGTCTTCGATCACGGCAATGCGAGTCATGGGCAGGGCGGGCAGTAAGGGGTGGTCGGATTATCCCGGCGGCCCGCGCCGGGCTGTGTGAGTTTTTCTTCCGGGGCCGGAAGGTTCGTGCGGGCGGTGTGAGCGCATTGGGGGCTGCGCTGCATTGTTGCTTCCGGGGTGAATTCGAACAATCGGTCCTCAATGAGTCAGCCACTTTGACTGCTCAGAAGCGACAACAACATCGAAACCACCTGAGAGAGAAACACCATGAAAGCCACCTGGAACCGCATCGTGCAGACCCTGAAGGGCCGCCGCTCTACCCCCTTGCCCGAAGCGGGCACGGAACCCGTGCTGGACGCTGATCTGCAAGGCCCCACCCCCACGACGGCTCCCGCGTCGGCAGCCCCGTTGAACTGGGCCTACCTGCTGCCCACCGCCCGCACGGTGCGCTGGCTGGCCGCTGGTGCCGTGGTGGCTGCAGCGGGCCTGATGGTGGTCCGCAATCCGCCCGTGCAACACCTGGCGCAAGGCGACCTGGGTGTGCGCCTGAACCAGTTCACCGGCGCGGTGAGCTTGTGGCGTGATGGCAGCGTGTGGGTGGTGCCCGGCCTGCACACGGTGCGCGTGTTCTCGCTGCGCGACCAAAGCTATCGCCCCGAAGCCATGCGCCAGGCCACGGGCAGCGCGCCGCTGCAGTCGGTCGAAGGCCTGTCGCTGGGGCTGGATCTGAGCGTGCGCTATGCGCTGGATCCCAACTCGCCCGCTGTGAAGGCTGGCAACCTGCCCGACAACGTGGGCGCCGACATCGTCGAGCCCGCCGTGCAAGGCCTGGTCTACAAGGTGTTTGCCCGCTACACCGTGCGTGAAATCTTCTCGTCCAAGCGCGCCGAGATTGCGCAGATCATCGAAACCGAACTGCGCACCCGCCTGGCCGCCGATGGTGTCACGCTGCGCAGCCTGCAGATTGGCAAGGTGGACCTGCCTGCCGAATACCGCCGGGGCATGGACAGCCTGCTGGCCGAAGAGCTGGCCTCCGAAAAAATGCGCTACACGTTGGAGCTGAAAGACAAGCGTGTGCGAGAAACCGAGCTGGACGCCAACGCCGACAAGGTGCGCCGCGAAGTGGCCGCCGAAGCCGCCGCCCGCGAGCAGGTCATCGCCGCCAAGGCCCAGGAAGAAGCCATGAAGCATGTGCTGCCCTTCAAGCAGCGCCAGATCGAGCAGCGGCAGTTGGAGGCCGAAGCCGAGCGCGTGGCCCGTGTGAAGGCCGCCGAAGGTGCCGCCCAGGCCCGCCGCATCGAAGCCAACGGCGAAGCTGACGCCCGCCAGAAGCTGGCCGAAGCCGAGGCCTACCGCATGGACCGCGTGGGCAAGGTCAATGCCGAGCAAATGGCCCGCGAAGGCGCGCTGGTGACCAAGCACCCGCTGCTCATCCAGAAGACGCTGGCCGACAAGCTGTCGGACAAGATCCAGGTCATCATCGCGCCCCCGCCCACCAATGGTGACTTCATCGGTGCCGCGCTGCTGGGCGGTAACCGCAACGCCCAGTCCAGTGCAGCCCAGGCTGCGGCTGTGACCGACGACGCCACCACCACCCAAGCCGTGGAGCAGTGAACATGAACGCCACCCTCACCACCTTGCTGGCCGCCGTCGCCAGCGCCGCAGTGACCGTGGCGGCCGAGGCCGCCCCCCAGCCATCGCCCAGCGCCCAGGGCAGCGCCATCGTGGTGCAAGACCAGGCCAGCCTGCGCGCCGCCCCGCGCGACGGCGCCCAGCAGCAGGCCAGCCTGTGGCAGGGCGAAGTGCTAGAAGTGCGCGGTGAGCGCCTCGACTACCTGCAGGTGTGGGACCACAAGCGCGAGCGCGGTGGCTTCATCCGCGCCAGCGATGTGCGCCGCGTGGCCCTGACCGAGGCCGAAGGCCCTGCGCTGTTGGCTGTCATGCACTTTGTGCAAGAAACGCCCGGCGCCGAGGCGCTGGGCATTGGCCTGACGGCCGCCTACCTGCAAGCCGCGCCCGCCAAGGCTTTGGCTGGCGTGGAGGGCGCGCAGGCCTTCGACGCGCTGGGCACTTTTGCCGACCGGCTGGCCCGCCGCGCCTCGGTGGCCGTGCCAGGCAAGGCCTCAGGCGCCACGCTGTCGGCGCACCTGGATGTGGCCAACGGCTACGGCGTGCGCTTTGCCACCTACGAGGTCGAAGGCCGCATGCAGGTCTGCTACGAGGGGGAGGCCTTTCGCCGCCTGCTGGCCATGCCCGTGGCCGATGCTGAGCAGCGCGCCCGCGCCGCCCTGGCGTTGACCCGCCCTGAGTGCACCAACCCCGACCTGCCTGCGCACGAACGTGCCAAGGTCACCACCTGGCAGGCTGACGTGCTGGAGCGCGTGGACGTGGCCCACCTGCCCGGCTACCTGCGCAACCGCGTGCAAATGCGCCGCGCCAGCGTGTGGGGCGCCGCCGCCTTTCAGCAGGCGCGCAAGAGCGCAGCCGACCCAGCGGTGGCCGCTTCCGCGGCCCGTGCATTGACGGAACTCAGTGGCGTGAGCAAGGCCGAGCTGCCCGACGAAGATCAGGCCGCCTACAACGACGCCGCCATGCGCGTGAGTGCTGTGCGCTGGGCCTTGGTGCCCGCCGCCGCGCCCGTGGTTGCTGCCGGCACTCGTCCCACACTGCTGACCGAGCCTGGTGCCCCCGGCGAAACCTGCGTGCTGCTGGTGGACGCACAGCACAGCGCCAAAGCCCCGCTACTGCGCCGCTGCACCTACGGCGTGGTGTGGGCCGCATCGGCCAGCACCAACCGCGAAGGCACGGCCGTGGCCCTGGCGGTGCAACCCATGGAAGGCTGGCGCGAGCTGTGGGTGCTGCGCAAAACCGAAGGCGGCTGGCTGGCCGACGTGCTGCCGCCGGCCGCCACCACCCCCGAGACCGGCGTGGCCGAATGGGCGGGCTGGGTACCCGGCGGCCAGCAAATGCTGGTGGCCCGCGAAGCCCGGGGCCAGGGCCGCTACCGCAAGAGCTTTGAAGTGGTGCGGCTGGAGGGCCTGACCACCGAGCGCGTGACCGGTGATGTGGCTGCGCTGCCGCTGTTCCAACGCTGGCAAGACCCGGCATGGAAGCGCGAAACGCTCAGCTTGCGTTGAACGAAGCAAGGCCGGCCGGTGAGGATTTGACGGGGTCCGTAAACTTGGCCCCGTCTTTTTCACTGAATGCCTGCTTCATGCCCGCTGCCGTTACGCCTTCGCTGTCCACCTTGCTCACCCAGGTGGACGCCGCCATCATCGATCTGGACGGAACCATGGTGGACACCATGGGTGATTTCAACGAGGCCCTGAACCGCATGCTGCGTGAGCTGGAGCTGCCGTCGATTGCGGCCCAGATGATTGAGCACATGGTGGGCAAGGGGTCGGAACATCTGTTGCGCTCAGTGCTCAATCACGTTCTGGCACAGGTCAATCATGCCTCCATTGCTACGGAAATTGAAGCGCTCTATCCGTCGGCATGGGCCAGCTACCAGCGCCACTACCTCGCCATCAATGGCCAGTACGCCGGGGTGTATGGCGGTGTGAAGGCGGGGCTGCAGGCTTTGCAAGCCCGTAGCCTGCGGCTGGCGTGCCTGACCAACAAGCCCCGGGACTTTGCGCTGCCCCTGCTGCAGTCCAAGGGCCTTGACGGGTATTTCGAGAAGGTCTTCGGTGGCGACTCGTTCGAGCGCAAAAAACCTGACCCCTTGCCATTGCTCAAGACCTGCGAAGCCTTGGGCACCAACCCCGCGCGCACGCTCATGGTGGGCGACTCCAGCAACGATGCGCAGGCCGCGCGGGCGGCCGGGTGCCCGGTGGTGCTGGTCACCTACGGCTACAACCACGGCCAGCCCGTGCGGGCCGTGGATGCCGATGGTTTTGTGGATTCGCTGGCCCAGCTGACCTGAGCCTGCCGGTTCGGTCAGCGGGGCGCTGGCGTTCAGGCGGTGAGCTGGCGCGGCGCCACGTTGCGGTAGTCCAGACGCGATGCTGCAGAGGCACTGCTGCGCACTGGGGCGGGCGCGGAGCTGTGGTGGCGCGTGGTGTTGTCCGAAAGGCGGAACACCGCCACGGCATCTACCAGCTGGCCGGCCTGGGTTTTGAGGCTGTCGGCGGCTGCGGCGCTTTGTTCCACCAGGGCGGCGTTTTGCTGCGTGGCCTGGTCCATCTGCGTGATGGCCTCGCCGACCTGTGAGACGCCCTGGCTCTGTTCGCTGCTGGCGGCGCTGATTTCGCCCATGATGTCGGTCACGCGGCGGATGGCGCTGACCACCTCGGTCATGGTGGCGCCAGCCTTGTCCACCAGGGCCGTGCCGCGCTCCACGCGTTCCACGCTGGTGCCAATCAGGCCCTTGATCTCTTTGGCGGCCTCGGCGCTGCGTTGCGCCAGGCTGCGCACCTCGCCCGCCACCACGGCAAAACCCCGGCCCTGCTCGCCTGCGCGCGCAGCCTCCACGGCGGCGTTCAGCGCCAGGATGTTGGTCTGGAAGGCGATCCCGTCGATCACGCTGATGATGTCGGCGATCTTGCGGCTGCTGTCGTTGATGCCCTTCATAGTGTCCACCACCTCGGCCACCACGTCGCCGCCCTGCTGGGCGACGGTGGATGCACTCATGGCCAGCTGGTTGGCGGTGCGGGCGTTGTCGGCGTTCTGGCGCACGGTGGAGCCCAGCTCTTCCATGGAGGCGGCGGTTTCTTCCAGTGCGCTGGCCTGCTGTTCGGTGCGGGCGCTCAGGTCGTTGTTGCCCGATGCAATCTCGGCACTGGCCGTGGCCACGCCCTCGGCGCTGTAGCGCACGTTGCCCACGATGGTGGCCAGGCGTGATTGCATGGTCGACAACGCCTGCAGCAGCTGGCCGGTTTCATCGTTGCCACTGGCGGTGATGGGGTGGGTCAGGTCGCCATCGGCAATGCTTTCGGCGGCTTGCTGGCCTTGCTGCAAGGGGCGGACGATGGAGCGCGTGACGGTCAGGCCCATCAGCGCGCCCAGCGCAACAGCCACCAGCGTGCCCACACCCAGCAGCACTTGGCTGGCTTTGGCCAGGGTGGAGGTGTCGGCCTGGCTTTCGGCCAGCTGGGCGGCCATCGTCTTGCGCAGGTCGTCGAGGGACTGGAGGTATTTGTCGGCCAGCGGGCGCAGGTCCTTGTCCACCAGGGCGGGCACGTTGGGCTCGCCGCCGCGGTGCAGTTCCCGGATTTCGTTGAGCTTGTCGTTGTAGGCCTGACGGGCCGTGGCAATCGCGGCCAAAAGGCCCTTGGCCCGGTCGCCTTGCACCAGGGCTTCAATGCGCTTGACCTTGGCTTCCATGCCCTTGGCCGTCGCCTGGGTGTCGGTGGTGAGCTTGTCCATGTAGTCGCGGTCGATGGCCTTGAGGAAGGCCTCGGTGCGCACCCAGTTCAGGCGGATGTCTGACGCCCAATCTTCCACCAGGGTCTGCTGCTCGATCTCTTGCGTGGCGACGCGCTCGCTGGCGCTTTGCAGGCTGGCAATGCGCCACATACCCGTGGCGGCGATAAGGGCCGTGATGAGCAGGATGGCGCCAAACGATGCGCCCAGGCGCAGGCCGACGGAGAGGTGGCTGAGTTTCATGGTGGTGTCTGGCGCGAAAGGTGTCTGGGGCGGAGGAGGATGTGTGACAGACGGCTCGCAGCGGTGCGCGGATAGCGCGAAAAGCTCGGTTCAGCCGTGACCTCGCATGCCGCGGATGGCGCGCAGTGCAAGGTCCGTTGTTACGTCAAGAGAACAAGGGGTGAAAAAAAGGGGCGATCAGAAAGGTGCTATGGATCGGGCAAAGGCTACTCCCCGGTAGGAGGGGCGTCTGTCGGGCGTGCGACAACGCCGAGCCGGTGAGCGTCGGGGTTTGCCCGGTGTCCAGAATCAGGCGGGCTTGCCGAGCAAGGCGTCCTTGAGCTTCCAGTCCGCCGGTGCATTGCCCAGCCAGATGCCCAGCAGTGCATTGAAGAACTCGGGCTCCTTGAAGGGCTCTCCCTGCGGCTTGCCCTTGACGGTGATGATGGTGCCCGTGCCGGGAATCCAGTCGATCTGAAACTGGTCTCCCGCCACCAGCTTCTTGTGGTCCGAGAAGATCTGGCTCATGCGCAGCACGCCGGGGATGAGTTTGGAGAACGCCGCACGGTCCATGTTGTCCTCCATACCGCGCGAGAACAGTTTGCCCAGTTCGGTGGAGTCGATTTCGCGCAGCATGGTGATGCTCAGGCGCTTGGGGCCTTTCTGGGCCATGACGTCGGCAGGTGTGCCGGCTTTCTTTTCAAGATACAGCCCCGCCGTATACACCTTGAAAACCGCCTTGTAGCGCACCCCGGCGCCATTGAGCTGCAGGGTGCTGCCGCTCACGCTGGCGGTTTCTTCGTATTTCACGTCGGCCACGGTGATGGGCTGGGCAATGGCACTGGTCGCCAACAGGCATGCCACTGTTGCTGCGGCACATCGCTGGAGAAACTTCATGTGCAACTCCTAAAAAAAGAACGATCGTTCGTTTCAAATTGTTGCAGTGCTCCTGGGGGCACGCAACAGGGTTTTCGAGTGGTTGTGTGATCTCGCGTTGCGGGGCGTCAAATCGGGCCGTCAAAAAAGCTTTGCTACACTTTGGCCCATGTTCATTCACCACGTGTTCATCACAGGTTGCAGCGACCGGGGAGCCTGGCCCTGGCGTCAGCCTGTCGCTTTGAACGCCTGATGGCACCTGGGCAGCCGCCCCAGCGTGCACCCGTGGCCTCCGCCCCGATGCGGTGAGGCCGATTGAATGGACCGCAGCGCCCCGCTTTCATGCACAGGGACACGCGCTGCGACAGCTGGGAGCTTTCCCCGTGATCACAGAACTTGAATTCAAAAGCTTGGCCAGCGAAGGCTACAACCGCATTCCGCTCATGGCTGAGGCCTTTGCGGACCTGGAAACCCCGCTCTCGCTCTACCTGAAGCTGGCGCACACCAAGGACGGCGGCAAGCACAGCTTCCTGCTCGAATCGGTGGTGGGCGGCGAGCGCTTCGGGCGCTACAGCTTCATCGGCCTGCCCGCACGCACCTTGCTGCGCGCCAGCGGCTTTGGCGACCAGGCCAAGACCGAGGTGGTGACCGACGGCCAGGTGGTCGAGACTGCCCAAGGCAACCCGCTCGATTTCATCGAGGCCTACCAAAAGCGCTTCAAGGTGGCCCTGCGCCCCGGCCTGCCGCGTTTTTGTGGCGGTCTGGCGGGCTACTTTGGCTACGACGCGGTGCGCTACATCGAGAAAAAGCTCGAAACCACGTGCCCGCCTGACACGCTCGGCTGCCCCGACATCCTGCTGCTGCAGTGCGAGGAACTCGCCGTCATCGACAACCTGTCGGGCAAGCTCTATCTCATCGTCTATGCCGACCCGGCCCAGCCCGAGGCCTACGCCAAGGCCAAGAAGCGCCTGCGAGACCTCAAGGAGCAGCTCAAATATTCGGTGAGCGCCCCCGTGGTCAAGCCCACCGAAAGCCACCCCGCTCAGCGCGACTTTGCCAAGGCCGACTACCTGGCCGCTGTCGATCGCGCCAAGGAGCTGATCGCCGCAGGCGACTTCATGCAGGTACAGGTGGGCCAGCGCATCCACAAGCGCTACACCGAGTCGCCTTTGTCGCTGTACCGCGCGCTGCGTTCGCTGAACCCGTCGCCGTACATGTACTTCTACGACTTTGGCGACTTCCATGTGGTGGGCGCCAGCCCCGAGATCTTGGTACGCCAGGAGAAGACCGACGAAGGCACCAAGGTCACCATCCGCCCCCTGGCGGGCACCCGCCCACGCGGCGCCACGCCCGAGAAGGACAAGGCCACCGAGGTCGAACTCATCAACGACCCCAAGGAGCGTGCCGAGCACGTGATGCTCATCGACCTGGCACGCAACGACATCGGTCGCATCGCCAAGACCGGCACCGTGAAGGTGACCGAGGCCTTTGCCGTGGAGCGCTACAGCCATGTGATGCACATCGTGAGCAACGTGGAAGGCATCCTGCACGACGGCATGACCAGCATGGACGTGCTCAAGGCCACCTTCCCCGCAGGCACGCTGACCGGCGCGCCCAAGGTGCACGCCATGGAACTCATCGACCAGCTCGAACCCACCAAGCGCGGCCTGTACGGCGGCGCGTGTGGCTACCTGAGCTATGCGGGCGACATGGACGTGGCCATTGCCATCCGCACCGGCATCATCAAGAACGGCACGCTCTATGTGCAGGCCGCTGCTGGTGTGGTGGCCGATTCGGTGCCCGAGCTGGAATGGAAAGAAACCGAGCACAAGGCCCGCGCACTGCTGCGCGCCGCAGAGCTGGTCGAGGAGGGGCTGGAATGACGACCCGCCCCCCCCAGGCCATCGAGAAGGTCCAACCCTGCACCACCATGCAGGACGTGCGCCGCGAAGTGAACGCGCTGGACGACGTGCTCGTGCCCCTGTTGGTGGAGCGCGTGGGCTACATGACCCAGGCAGCCCGCATCAAGCAAGGAGTGGAACAAGTGCGCGACGAAGCCCGCATCGAAGCCATCGTGGCCCGCGTGCGCGAACGTGCCCAGGCCGAAGGCGGCGACGCCGATGTGATGGAAGCCATCTACCGCAGCCTCATGGAAGCCTGCATTGCCTATGAACACCGCGAGTTCGTCCGTCTGCGCGAGCCCGCCCTTGCTGGGAGCGCCGCATGACAAAACTCTTGATGGTCGATAACTACGACAGCTTCACCTACAACATCGTCCAGTACTTTGGCGAGCTGGGTGCCGATGTGGAGGTGTTCCGCAACGACGAGATCACCGTGGCTGAGATCGAGGCGCGACTGAATGCTGGACAGCTTGACCGCCTGGTGATTTCGCCCGGTCCTTGTTCCCCCGCCGAGGCCGGCATCTCGGTCGCCGCGATCCAGCACTTTGCCGGCAAGCTGCCCATCCTGGGCGTGTGTCTGGGTCACCAGGCCATTGGTGCGGCCTTCGGCGGCACCATCGTCCGCGCTCAGGAGTTGATGCACGGCAAAACCAGCGTTATCACCACCACGCAAAAGGGCGTGTTTGCGGGCTTGCCGGAAAAGTTCACGGTCAACCGCTACCACTCGCTGGCCATTGAGCGCGCCACCTGCCCGGATGTGCTGGAGGTGACGGCCTGGACGGATGACGGCGAGATCATGGGCGTGCGCCACAAGACGTTGGCGATCGAGGGCGTGCAGTTCCACCCCGAAAGCATCCTCACCGAACATGGTCACGCCATGCTAAAGAACTTTCTGGAGCAGCGCGCATGAACTTCATCGACGCCCACCAGCTGGTGATGTTCATCGCCGCAGGCTGGTTGCTCAACCTCACGCCCGGGCCTGATGTGCTCTACATCGTGACCAACGCGCTCAAGTCCGGCACGCGCGCGGGCATGGTGGCGGGGCTGGGCATCACGGCCGGGTGCTTTGTGCACATCTTTGCGGCTGCCGTGGGCGTGGGCGCACTGCTGGCCGCATCGGCCACCGCGTTCACCGTGCTCAAGTGGATTGGTGCGGCGTACCTGATGTGGATGGGCGTGCGCATGCTGTTGTCCAAGCCCGGGGCCGATGGGGGCAACAGTGCAGCGCTGGCGGCAGCTCAGGTGGCCCCTGCGCAGCACACGCCGCTTTCCAAGGTGTTCCTCGGCGGCTTCTGGACCAATGTGCTCAACCCCAAGGTAGCGATTTTCTTCCTGGCCTTTGTGCCGCAGTTCATCGCGCCGGGCGCGGACAACAAGGCGCTGGCCTTTGTGCTGCTGGGCGTGCTGTTCAACCTCAACGCCATCCCCGTCAACGTGGGCTGGGCGCTGGCCGCGTCGTGGATGGCGCGCCGCGCCGGGGTGATCCAGCGCGGCATGCACTGGCTGGACCGCGTGGCGGGAGCCATGTTCATCGGCTTCGGGCTCAAGCTGGCCTTCACAGACCAGCCCTCTGCTTAAATACCAGGAGACATTCCATGCCCATTACCCCCCAGGAAGCGCTGCAGCGCACCATCGAGCACCGCGAAATCTTCCACGATGAGATGCTGCACCTGATGCGGCTCATCATGAACGGCGAGCTCTCGCCCGTCATGACGGCGTCCATCATCACCGGCCTGCGCGTGAAGAAGGAGACCATCGGCGAGATCACCGCCGCCGCGCAGGTGATGCGCGAGTTCAGCACCAAGGTGCACGTCAAGGACGCGACCCACATGGTGGACATCGTGGGCACGGGCGGCGACGGTGCCAACACCTTCAACATCTCCACCTGCTCGATGTTCGTGGCCGCCGCTGCGGGCGCCAAGGTCAGCAAACATGGCGGGCGCGGCGTGTCCAGCAAAAGCGGCAGCGCCGACGTGATGGAAGCCCTGGGCATCCATATCAACCTGAAACCCGAGCAGATCGCCCAGTGCATTGCTGAAGTCGGCATCGGCTTCATGTTCGCGCCCAACCACCACCCCGCCATGAAGAATGTGGCGCCCGTGCGCAAGGAACTGGGCGTGCGCACTATCTTCAACATCCTGGGCCCACTCACCAACCCCGCAGGCGCGCCCAACATCCTGATGGGCGTGTTCCACCCCGACCTCGTGGGTATCCAGGTGCGCGCGCTGCAGCGCCTGGGCGCCGAACATGCGCTGGTGGTGTACGGCCGTGACGGCATGGACGAAGTGAGCCTGGGTGCTGCCACGCTGGTGGGCGAGCTGAAGAACGGCCAGATCACCGAGTACGAAATCCACCCCGAGGACTTCGGCCTGGCCATGTCCAGCAACCGCGCGCTCAAGGTCGAAACGCCCGAGCAATCGCGCGAGATGCTGATCGGCGTGCTCAAGGGCGAGTCCGGCGCCGCGCAGGACATCGTCTGCCTGAACGGGGGCGTGGCCCTGTACGCCGCCAATGTGGCCGACTCCATCCAGGCCGGCATTGCCAAGGCACGCGCCGCGATTGCCTCCGGCGCCGCGCTGGCCAAGCTGGAGCAGGTGGTCACGCGCACGCACGCGCTGGCCACGGCAGCCTGACACGGTCATGTGGCGCGACCCTGGCACCTGGATTGCACTGGGCGTCTCCGCCCTGTTCATCGTGGCAGGGGTCGTGATGCACCGCGTGTTCACCCGCATTCTGAAACAGGGCTCCGCCGAGCCCACTGAAACCGACAAGGCAGCCCACCATGAGCAGTGACATCCTCAACAAGATCGTGGCCGTCAAGCACGAAGAAGTGGCCGCCGCCAAAAAGCGCCTGCCGTTCGATGCCATGCGCGCCGATGCCGAGAGCCGCGTGCTCACCCGTGATTTCGAAGGCGCGCTGCGCGCCAAGATCGCCAAGGGCCAGGCGGCCGTGATTGCCGAGATCAAGAAGGCCAGCCCCAGCAAGGGCGTGCTGCGCGCCGACTTCGAGCCGGCCGACATCGCGCAGAGTTACATGGAAGGCGACGGCAAGGTCAGCGCGGCCTGCCTGTCGGTGCTGACCGACCGGCAGTTCTTCCAGGGCCAGCCCGACTACCTCAAGCAGGCCCGCGCCAGCACCTTGCTGCCCGTGCTGCGCAAGGACTTCATGGTGGACGCGTACCAGATCTACGAATCGCGCGCCATGGGCGCCGACGCCATCTTGCTGATCGCGGCCAGCCTCGACGACGCGCAGATGAAAGACTTTGAAGCCATTGCCCGCAGCCTGGACATGGCGGTGCTGGTGGAGGTGCATGACCGGCCCGAGCTGGAGCGCGCGCTCCAGCTCAAGACCCCGCTCGTCGGCATCAACAACCGCAACCTGCGCACGTTTGAGGTCACTCTGGACACGACCTTGGGCATGTTGAAAGACGTGCCGAAGGATCGCCTGCTGGTCACCGAGTCGGGCATCCTCAAGCCCCAGGACGTGAAGACTATGCGCGACGCGGGCGTGCACGCCTTCCTGGTGGGCGAGGCCTTCATGCGCGCTGATGATCCCGGCCTGGCGCTGGCCAAGCTGTTTGCTTGACAGTGGGTAATCACTATGTTTTTGATAGCTGCTGGCGCATATATCACCTGCGCTATCAGCCCATTTCGCCATGAATCCCTCTGAAATGCCCGCCACGCAACTCCAGACGGCCCAACCCGCCGACTGGCCGGTGGCTCCTGGCTGGCAGCCCTTGGTGGACGGTTTTTTTGCCGGCGTGCGCGGGCAGGCACTGCTCGCGTTTTTGCAGGCACGGTTGCAGGCGGGGGCTGCGATCTTTCCGCCCCAGCCGCTGCGCGCGCTGGAGCTGACGCCGCCCGATGAGGTGCGTGTGGTCATTCTGGGGCAGGACCCGTACCACGGCCGGGGCCAGGCCGAGGGGCTGGCGTTTTCCGTCGCGCCGGGCGTGCGCCTGCCGCCCTCGCTGCAGAACATCTTCAAGGAAATGCAGCGCGACCTGGGGGTGGCCTTTCCCCCGTTCCCCAATCCGGGCGGCAGCCTGGTCAAGTGGGCCAAAAACGGCGTGCTGCTGCTCAACACCTGCCTCACGGTCGAAGAGGGCCAGGCCGCCAGCCACGCAGGCAAGGGCTGGGAGGAGTTGACCGACGCCGTCATCCGCCACGTGGCCGAGGGCCCGCGCCCGGTGGTGTTCATGCTCTGGGGCGCGCACGCCCAATCCAAGCGCGCGTGGATTCCCGCCGACCGGGGGCACCTGGTGCTCACCTCCAACCACCCCTCGCCGCTGTCGGCACTGCGCCCGCCGGTGCCTTTCATCGGCAACGGGCATTTCAGCCAGGCGCGGGATTTCCGCCAGCAGCACGGCTACTGAGCGGCCTTGCTTCCCCTCACCAGGGGCTGGGCAGCCGCTCCCTGAGCAGCTCCAGAAACGCCTGCGCCGCCACCGGCAGGCTGCGCCCGGCCAGGGTCTGGATTTCGATGTCGCGCAGGTCCATGCCGGGGTCGCTGATGGGCAGGGCCACGATGGCGCCTTCGGCCACCAGGTGGCGCACGGCGATCTCGCTGGCCACGGACAGTCCGCCGCCCAGCTGCACAAAGTTGACCACCGTCTTGGCGTGGTTGCTGATGAGCACGGCTTCGAGCTGCAGGCCCTGGCGGCTGCAGACGATGTCGATCATCTGGCGCACCGTGGTTTCGGCCGGGGGCAGGGCCAGCGGGTAGGCGGCCATCTGCGCCAGGGTCACGCTGCCTGCGCTGGCCAGCGGGTGGCCGGGCGGCAGCAGGGCCAGCACGGGGGCGCTCTGGCGGTAGGCCACGTCGATGTCCTTGTGCGGCGCGCGGCTGAAGCACAGGCCGATGTCGGCCGCGCCGCTGCGCACGGCGTCGGGCACCTGGGCCGTGGGCAGGGCGATCACGCTGAACTGCACCCCGGCGTAGGTGCGCTGGAACTCCACACACAGGCGCGGCACCAGCTCATTGGCAAATGCGTCGGACGTGGCCAGGCGCACCTGCCCGGCCCGCAGGCCCTGCAGCGCACCGATCTCGCCCAGCGCGCGCTCGGCGTCCAGCAGGGTGCGGCGCGCGTGCACCGCCAGGATCTCGCCCGCCGCCGTCAGCACCATGCCGCGCGGGTGGCGCTCAAACAGGGGCGTTCCCAGTTGCGCCTCCAGCCCCGCGATCTGGCGGCTCAGCGCCGAGGCGGCCACATGCAGGCGGGCCGAGGCTTCGGTCAGCGAGCCGCTCTGCGCCACGGCCAGAAAGTAGCGCAGGGTGGTGTCTTGCAGCAGGTGGGGGCGCATGGGGGAAGGGGCAGAGGGAAGCCCGCAGTATGCGTCGGTTTGCCGTGGCGGCAAAGCAGGTTGCTGAAATGCTGGTGGTCAAGCAAGGCGCAGCTTCCTAAGATGGTTCCATCCTTTGTTGTGTCCGATTTCTTTGCGGGAGTGCTCTGTATGCGTCTACTTTCCTGGGGCCGTGGTGTCTGGGGCCTGGCCGGCCTGCTGGTGCTGGCATCTGCCGCGCACGCGCAAGCCAACTGGCCGGACCGCCCCGTGCGGGTGATCGTGCCCTTCCCGGCCAGCGGCGCGACCGACCTGGTAGCCCGCGTGGTCACCCAGCGCGTGGCGGCCGACCTGGGCCAGCAACTGGTGGTGGACAACAAGCCCGGCGCGGGCGGCACCCTGGGCACGGCCGAGGCGGCCAAGGCCGCACCCGACGGCTACACGCTGCTACTGACCACCAGCAGCACGCACGCCATCTCGCCCCACCTCATGCCCAAGCTGGCCTACGACCCGCGCAAGGACTTCACGCCCGTGGCCCATGTGGCCGACGCACCCAGCGTGCTGCTGGTCACCAACTCGCTGCCGGTCAAGACCGTGGGCGAACTGATTGCCTACGCCAAGGCCCACCCTGGCAAGCTCAACTACGCCACCAGCGGCAACGGCACCATCGTGCACCTGAACACGGCCGCCTTCAGCGCGCAGGCGGGTGTGGAGATGACGCATATCCCTTACAAGGGCACGGCCCTGGCCATCCCTGATCTGATCGCCGGGCAGACGCATGTGCTGTTCGACTCGCTGCCCACCGGCATGCCCCATGCCAAGGCCGGCCGCCTGCGCGCCCTGGCCGTGACCAGCGAAAAGCGCAGCACCCTGGCGCCCGAGCTGCCCACGCTGGCCGAGTCCGGTCTGCCCGGTTATTCGTCGGTGACCTGGTTCGGTGTGTACCTGCCTGCGGGCGCATCGCCGGCGCTGGTCGAGAAGGTGCACAAGGCCTTTGCCAAGGCCGTGCAGGCGCCCGAAGTGGCCGAGAGCCTGGCCAAGCTGGGCGTGGAGCCCGCTGCGCCGCGCACGCCCGCGCAATTCGCGGCGATGGTGCAGGCCGACAGCAACCGCTGGGCGGCGGTGATTCGCCAGCACAAAATAAATATTGATTAACCCCCCCTGAGTTGCCTTCGGCGCCTTCCCCCCAGGGGGACGACGCCCTCGGTGCGGGGCGGCCCTTCCTCGGCGTCTCTCGCCTGCGGCATGCCTGATCTACCCATGTCTGGCCCACCGGACATGGGCCCTGGAGACACACGCTTTATGAATTCCAATTCCCTCGACTGGTCCCTTCCCTACGCCTCCAACCGCAGCGCGGTCATGGGTCGCAACGTGGTCTCCACCTCGCAGCCGCTGGCGGCGCAGGCGGGCCTGCGCATGCTGCTGGCGGGTGGCAATGCGGTGGATGCCGCCATTGCCGCCGCCATGGCGCTCACGGTGGTGGAGCCCACGGGCTGTGGGCTGGGCAGCGACGGGTTTGCCATCGTGTGGGATGGCAAGGAGCTGCACGGCCTGAACGCCTCGGGCCGCTCGCCCGCAGCATGGACGCCGCAATACTTCGAGAAGCTGGGCGGCATCCCTGAGACGGGCTGGAACGCCGTCACCGTGCCGGGCGCCGTGTCGGCCTGGGTGGCGCTGTCCAAGCGTCTGGGCAAGCTGCCGTTTGCGCAGCTGGCGCAGCCCGCCATCGACTACGCGCGCAACGGCTTTCCGGTGTCGCCCACCATCGCCCGCCTGTGGGCACTGGGCGCGGCCAAGCTGGGCACGCAGCCCGGGTTTGCCGAGTGCTTCATGCCGAATGGTCGTGTGCCCCAGGCGGGTGAAATCTTTCGCAGTGAAGCCCATGCGCGCACGCTGGAGCTGATCGCCGAAACCGAGGGTGAGGCTTTCTACCGCGGCGTGATTGCCGAGCGCATCGCCGCCCATGCGCAGGCCAACGGCGGCGCCATGACGATGGCCGACCTCGCCGCCCACCAGGCCGACTGGGTGGGCACCATCCAGCAGCGGTTTGGTGACTCGGTCATCCACGAGATCCCACCCAACGGCCAGGGCATTGCGGCGCTGATGGCGCTGGGCATGCTCGACGCACATGGCATTGGCAAGCATCCGCTGGACGACGTGGAAACCGTGCACGCCAGCATCGAGGCCATGAAGCTCGCGTTTGCCGACCTGCACCAGTACAACGCCGACATCGACGCCATGCACGTCAAGCCCAATGCGCTGCTGGACCCCGACTACCTGCGCAGCCGCGCTGCGCTGATCGACACCACGCGCGCGGGCGACCCTGGCTACGGCGCGCCACGCCCCGGCGGCACGGTGTACCTGGCGGCGGCCGATGCGTCCGGCATGATGGTCTCGTTCATCCAGTCCAACTACATGGGCTTTGGCTCGGGCGTGGTGGTGCCCGGCACCGGCATCAGCCTGCAGAACCGGGGCCATGGCTTCAACCTGACTCCGGGCCATGCCAACCAGGTGGCGCCGCGCAAGCGCCCCTCGCACACCATCATCCCGGCCTTTGCCATGCACGCCGACGGCACGCCGCAGATGGCTTTCGGCGTGATGGGCGGCCCCATGCAAAGCCAGGGCCACACCCAGATGGCGCTGCGCGTGCTGCGCTACGGTCAGAACCCGCAGGCGGCGGCCGATGCGCCCCGCTGGCGCGTAACGGGCGGCAAGGGCGTGGCCGTAGAGCCAGGCTTTGACCCCGCCGTGGTCGCCGCGCTGCGCGCGCGCGGGCATGAGGTGACGGTGGAAGAGGGCAACGGCGTGTTCGCCTTTGGCGGCGCCCAGCTGGTGCTGCGCAACGGCAACAGCTACATCGCAGGTTCGGACCCGCGCAAGGACGGACACGCGGTGGCGTTCTGATCCATCCTCAGATGGCGAGTGTGGTGCTATTGAATAGATAGCTGTTCAGGCATGCTTTACTAGCGCTATCGGCTGTTTTGGTGCTTAACGTGTCTCGCGCACGGTCAGCCAGGCGCTGGCTGCGCCGCTGAGCACGATGGCCGCCATGCCCGCCAGCGACCATGCGTCCGGCACATGGCGGTACACCAGCCAGCCCGCCAGCATGGCAAACCCGATCTGTGAATACAGAAACGGCGCAATCGTCACCGGCGTGGTGCGCGCATAGGCGTTGAGCAGCAGCATGTGGCCCACCGCGCTCGACAGGCCCATGGTGAACATGCCCGCCCACATCCACGGGTCGCTCACCGGCTGCCAGAAGAACGGCACGCCCAGCGACACCAGCGCGGTGGCGATCCAGCTGGTGTAGAGCTGCGTGGTGGCGGGGCTCTCGTGCCCGGCCATCTTGCTGCTCAGCACCTGGTAGCCCGTGCCCGCAGCCAGCATGCACAGCGGCCACAGCAGCGCCCAGGTGAAGGCATCACCCCCGGGCCGGATGATGGCCAGCGTGCCCGCCAGCCCGGCCACCACCAGCAACCAGCGCAAAGGGCTCACAGGCTGGTGCAGCCACAGGGCCGCCACCACCGTCACGCACAGCGGCACCGTCGCCACGATGGCCGTGAACTCCGCCAGCGGCAGGGTCGTGAGGCTGATGAATCCGAACAGGCTGGTCATGGCGAACAGCGCGCCCCGCAAGGCCTGGAAGCGGGGCTGTGTGGTGCGCAGCGCCGAGCGCCCCGCGCGCTGCAGCACAAAGGCCGTGGTCAGCAGCGACTGGAACACGTAGCGCATCCACAGCGCCATGACGATGGGTACGCCCACACTGACCAGCTTGCTGGCGGTGTCCAGCAAGGCAAAGAACGCGCAGGCCACCACGGCCAGCGCGATGCCTGCCAGCGCCGCACGCCGGCGGGCTGCAGGGCTGGTGGACAACGCAGGGCCTGGGGGGCTCACGGCGTGCTGCGTGCGCGCTCCAGCAGCATCGCGTCCCCATAGCTGAAGAAGCGGTACTGCTGTGCAATCGCGTGCCGGTACAGGCCCATGATGTGGGCGTAGCCCGCAAACGCGCTCACCAGCATCATCAGCGTGCTCTTGGGCAGGTGAAAGTTGGTGATGAGCACATCCACCACCTGGAACGCAAAGCCCGGCGTGATGAAGATGTTGGTGTCGCCCGAGGCCTGACCGGTCTTGGCCCACGACTCCAGCGTGCGCACGGTGGTGGTGCCCACGGCCACCACGCGGCCGCCGCGCTGGCGGCAGCGCTCCAGCGCAGCCAGCGTGGCCAACGGAATCTCGTACCACTCGCTGTGCATCTGGTGCTCGGCCAGGTTCTCGGTCTTGCAGGGCTGGAAGGTACCTGCGCCCACATGCAGCGTGACGCTGGCGCGCTCGATGCCGCGCGCGGCCAGGTCGGCCAGCACGCCATCGTCAAAGTGCAGCGCGGCCGTGGGCGCGGCCACGGCGCCGGGGTTGCGGGCAAACACGGTCTGGTAGCGCTGGCTGTCTTCGGCCTCGTCGGGGTCGTGGTCGCCGTTCTGGTGGCGCTCGATGTAGGGCGGCAGCGGCAGGTGGCCGTGGCGGTCCATCAGTTCCCACGGCGATTCGCCCGCCGGGCCGTGCAGCGCAAAGCGGAACAGCGGGCCGTCCTCGGTGGGCCAGCGGCCCAGCAGCTGCGCGTCAAAGCCGCCCGCCTGGCGGCCTCCGGCCATGTGCACCACGCTGCCGGGCAGGGGCTTCTTGCTGACCTTCATGTGGGCCACGACTTCGTTACCCGGGTTGCCCGCCTCGGCGGGTAGCACGCGTTCGATCAGCAACTCCAGCTTGCCGCCGCTGGCCTTCTCGCCAAAGATGCGCGCCTTGACCACGCGCGTGTCGTTGAACACGAGCAGATCCCCTTCGCGCAGCAGGCCGGGCAGCTCGCGGAAGATGCGGTCCACGGGCTGCATGGCGCGGCCGTCCAGCAGGCGCGAGGCGCTGCGCTCGGGCGCTGGGTGCTGGGCAATGAGTTCGGGGGGCAGCGAGAAGTCGAAGTCGCTGAGGGTGAACACGCGGGGTGTGGAAGGGCTGCCGGAGGCGAGGGGCGCATTGGCTGCGCCGCTGGAGAGATCAGTCATCGTGCTTGAGGGCCGAACGGGCCCGTGCCAAGGTAAAAATTGCGGAAGGCGCGATTGTCCCACGGGGCTGCAGGCCCTGCAGGCGCGGTGCTAGGGCGGGGTGGAGAACGCCACCGGCGCGGGCACGCTGCGCACCAGCCGCTGCACGTCATCGGCCTGGGCCAGTGTGGTGCCCGGGTGCAGCAGCGCGGCGGCGCCCGCCGCCACGCCCCAGCGCAGCGCCTCGGCAGGCGCATCGCCCCGGTCCAGCGCCCAGACCAGCGCGGCCAGAAAGCAGTCGCCCGCACCCGTGGTGCCGGTGGTGGCGGACACGTTGAGGGCGGGGGCTTGCCATACCCCCTCCCGTGTGGCCAGCACGGCGCCTTGCTCGCCCACCGACAGGGCCACGGTATCGGCCGCGCCGCTGCGCACCAGCGATTGGGCGGCCGTGCACCAGTCGGCGGCGTGCTCCAGCGGCTGTTGCAACAGGTCGCGCAGCTCGCGCAGGCTGGGTTTGACCAGCGCCACCCCGGCTTGCAATGCCGCCGCCAGCGGCGAGCCCGACGTGTCAACGGCTACCCGCACGCCTTGGCCGGATACAGCGCGTACCAGCTGGGCATAGAAGTCGTCCGGCGTGCCGGGTGGCAGGCTGCCGCTGGCAATGAGCCAGCGGGGTGGTGGGGTGTGCGCCGCCAGCGCGTCCAGGCAGGTCTGCCACTCGCTGGCCTGCAGCGTGGGGCCGGGCAGCACAAACCGAAACTCCTGGCCCGTGGTGGTTTCGACCACCGAGAAGTTCTCGCGTGTGTCGCCCGCAATGCGCTGCAGCTGCGTGGGCACGCCCTCGTCGGCCAGCAGCTGCTGCACCTGCGTGCCCGCCGCACCGCCCGCCAGGGCCCAGGCGCACACGTCCGCGCCCAGGCGGTGCAGCACCCGCGCCACGTTGATGCCGCCGCCGCCCGCAAACCGCCGCACCGGGCCACAGCGCAGCTTGTGGGTGGGGGCCACGTGGTCGGTGGTGGTCGCCAGGTCGAGGGCGGGATTGAGCGTCAGCGTGATCAGTGCAGGCATGGGCTACCAGACCTTGTCGGAGAAGCCGGACCATAGTTCGTCCAGGTCGGGAAAGCGCCACTTCTCGGGGTCTTCGCGTGCCACGATCTTTTCGGAGCAGTCCGGGGCGGCCAGGTTCACCACCTCGGGTGGGATGCGCAGGTCGGACTTGGTCGAGAAGAACACCTTGACGATGGGGGTGGTGAGTGCGGTGGGCGATTGTTCCGTCACGATCCCGATGCGGCCCGAGGTCAGCCGCACCAGCGAGCCCACGGGGTAGATGCCGATGCTTTTGACAAACGCCTGGAAGATGCGTGCGTCGAAATGGTCCTTGGTCCACTCGGCCATGCGCCGCAGCGACTCGGCCGGGTCCCAGCCGCGCTTGTAGGGCCGGTCGGAGGTGATGGCGTCGTACACGTCGCAGATGGCCGTCATGCGGGCGATCACGCTGATGCCGTCGCCCAGCAGCTTGTCCGGGTAGCCCGAGCCATCCACTTTCTCGTGGTGGTGCAGGCAGGCGTCCAGCACTGCGTCGGGCACGTTGCCGCCCTCCTTGAGCATGTGGTAGCCCTCCACCGGGTGGCTGCGCACCACGGAGAACTCCTGGTCGGTGAGCTTGCCGGGCTTGTTGAGCACGGTCAGCGGGATGGCGGCCTTGCCTAGGTCGTGCAGCAGGCCTGCCATGCCAGCGAGCCGTTGCTGGTCTTCCTTGAGCTTGAGCTGCTTGGCCAGCGCCACCATGAGCGCGCACACGGCCACCGAATGCATGTAGGTGTAGTCATCGGCCGTCTTCAGCCGTGCCAGGCTGATGAGCGCGCCCGGGTTGCGGGTGACGGAGTCCGAAATCTCCTCCACCAGGCTTTGCGCACCTGCCGAGTCCACCGCACGGCCCATGCGGGCCTCGTTGAACATCGAGACCACGGCCTCCTTGGATTTCACGCAGATGGCGGCGGCCATCCTGAGCTCGCTGTGCATGTCCGCCGGTTTGCGGTCTCGCTTGGGCGGGAGGGGCGGGGAGGGCAGCTTCACCTTGATGGGGGGAAGGTCCTCCAGGCGGCTGAAGTCGGTCTCGATCTGTGCATCCACCTCCTCGCGTGACATCGAGGCGGTGCCCACGGCCACATCCAGGCCCTTGTCGGTATCGATCCATATTTCCTGGATGGCCGTGGCCTGGATGCTGGCCAAGTCCTTGGGGTCCTTGAGCAGGAACTTGGCCCGCCAGAAGGGGTGGTCCATCCACGAGCCGCAGAACTCGTGCAGGTACATGCCCAGGGTAAGGTGTTGGATGTGGATGCGCTTGAGCATGGCAATGGCCTGGGACTCGAAAACACGCCCTGATCAGACGTTAGCAATGGTAACCATGGTAGCCTTTTCAGGCTGCGATTTCCGCACGTTTTCCCTAGCAATTTGCTCCACATGTCCGTCGTCCCCCCAGTCCTCGCCAAAACCAGGGCGCCCGCTGCCGCACCGGCAGCGCGCAGCCCGGGTGCAGCCTCGGTGGCACAAAAGGCGCTGCAAAAGCTTGGCTTGCGCCGTGACATCGATCTGGCGCTGCACCTGCCCCTGCGCTACGAGGACGAAACCCGCATCACCCCGCTGGCCAACGCACGCGACGGGCAGATGGTGCAGATCGAGGCCACGGTCACCGCCAGCGAGGTGCAACTGCGACCCCGCCGCCAACTGCTGGTGCAGGTGGAGGACGACACGGGCAGCTGCGAGCTGCGGTTTTTCAGCTTCTATCCATCGCACCAGAAGACACTGGCCGTGGGCGCGCGCCTGCGGATCCGGGGCGAGGTCAAGGGGGGCTTCTGGGGGCGGCAGATGTTGCACCCGGCGTTTCGTGTGGCCGGGGGCGAGCTGCCTGCAGCGCTGACGCCGGTGTACCCCACCACGGCCGGGCTGCCCCAGCCCTATCTGCGCCGCGCCGTGGTCAGTGCCTTGACGCGGGTGGACCTGTCGGACACCCTGCCCCCCGGCACCGAGCCGCCGATGGCCCGGATTTATGACCCCAATGGTCTGCAGCGCCGGTTCAGCTTGCGCGAGGCGCTCACTTTTTTGCACCACCCCACCCCCGACGTGGCCTTGTCCACGCTCGAAGACCACAGCCACCCCGCCTGGCAGCGTCTGAAGGCCGAGGAGCTGCTGGCACAGCAGCTCTCGCAATACCAGTCCCGCCGCGAGCGTGACCGCCTGCGTGCCCCGGTGCTGCGCCCGCAGCCCTCCAAGGAGGGCGCGCTGCCCCTGCACGAACAGCTCTTGGCCGTGCTGCCGTTCGACCTGACCGCCGCCCAGCGCCGCGTGGGCGAAGAGATTGCCGCCGATCTGGCCCGCCAGGTGCCCATGCACCGCCTGCTGCAGGGCGATGTGGGCTCGGGCAAGACCGTGGTGTCTGCCCTGGCCGCCTGCCTGGCCATGGACGCGGGCTGGCAATGCGCGCTGATGGCACCCACCGAGATCCTGGCCGAGCAGCACTTCGCCAAGATGATCGGCTGGCTCGAACCCCTGCTGGCCGAACGCGGCCGCAAGGTGGCCTGGCTGGTGGGCGGGCAAAAGAAGAAAGAGCGCACCGCCATGCTGGCCATGGTGGCCAGTGGCGAGGCCGCATTGGTGGTGGGCACGCATGCCGTCATCCAGGAGCAGGTGCAGTTCAAGAACCTGGCGCTGGCCATCATCGATGAGCAGCACCGCTTTGGCGTGGCGCAGCGGCTGGCGCTGCGGCAAAAGCTCGCAGCGCACGGCATGGAGCCGCACATGCTGATGATGAGCGCCACGCCCATCCCGCGCACCCTGGCGATGAGCTACTACGCCGACCTGGACGTTTCCGTCATCGACGAGCTGCCACCGGGCCGCACGCCCATCGTCACCAAGCTGATTGCCGACAGCCGCAAGGACGAAGTCATCGAGCGCATCGGCGCGCAGGTGGAATCGGGCCGGCAGGTGTACTGGGTGTGCCCGCTGATTGAAGAAAGCGAGGCGCTCGATCTCTCCAACGCCACCGCCACGCACGCAGACCTGAGCGAGGCCTTGCCGGGCTGCATGGTGGGCCTGCTGCACTCGCGCATGCCCACCGCCGAGAAGAAGGCGGTGATGGCCCTTTTCACCAGCGGCCAGATGGGTGTGCTGGTCAGCACCACCGTGATCGAAGTGGGCGTGGACGTGCCCAATGCCTCGCTCATGGTCATCGAGCATGCCGAACGCTTTGGCCTCTCCCAGCTGCACCAACTGCGCGGCCGGGTGGGGCGCGGCGCTGCGGCATCGGCCTGCGTGCTGCTGTACGCCACCAACGACAGCGGCCGCGTGGGCGAAACCGCCAAGGAGCGCCTGCGCGCCATGGCCGAGACCAACGACGGGTTCGAGATCGCCCGGCGCGACCTGGAGATTCGAGGCCCCGGCGAGTTTCTGGGCGCGCGCCAGTCGGGCGACGCGCTGCTGCGGTTTGCCGACCTGGCGACCGACACCCATCTGCTGGAGTGGGCGCGCGAGCTGGCCCCTCAGATGCTGGACCGCCACCCGGATTTGGCCGCCAAACACGTGGCGCGCTGGTTGGGTGGAAAATCGGACTATCTCAAGGCGTGAGACGTTCACAACGCTGACGTGGCCCGCAGGAACACACCATGACCCTCACCGAACTCAAGTACATCGTTGCGGTGGCCCGCGAAAAGCACTTTGGCCATGCGGCCGATGCCTGTTATGTCTCGCAACCCACGCTCTCGGTGGCCATCAAGAAGCTCGAAGAAGAGCTGGACGTGAAACTGTTCGAGCGCAGCGCGGGCGAGGTGACCATCACCCCGCTGGGCGAAGACATCGTGCGCCAGGCGCAAAGCGTGCTGGAGCAGGCGGCGGCCATCAAGGAAATTGCCAAGCGCGGCAAGGACCCGCTGGCCGGGCCGCTCACCCTGGGCGTGATCTACACCATCGGGCCCTACCTGCTGCCCGAACTGGTACGCCAGTCCATCACGCGCACACCGCAGATGCCGCTGATGCTGCAGGAGAACTTCACCGTCAAGCTGCTGGAGATGCTGCGCACGGGCGAGATCGATTGCGCCATCCTGGCCGAACCTTTCCCCGACACCGGTCTGGCCATGGCGCCGCTGTACGACGAGCCCTTCATGGCTGCAGTGCCCAGCATGCACCCGCTGGCGGCCAAGAAGTCGGTCACGGCGGCCGAGCTGAAGAACGAAACCATGCTGCTGCTGGGCGCTGGTCACTGCTTTCGCGATCATGTGCTGGAGGTCTGCCCCGAGTTCGCGCGCTTTGCGAGCAATGCCGAGGGCATCCGCAAGTCGTTCGAGGGGTCGTCGCTGGAGACCATCAAGCACATGGTGGCCGCCGGTATGGGCGTGACGCTGGTGCCGCGCCTGTCGGTGCCGCGCGACGCGCTGCTCACGGTGTCGCGCCGCCGCAAGAGCGACGAGACTTACATCCGCTACCTGCCCATCCGTGAGGAAGACGGGGGCCCGCCGCCCATGCGCCGCGTGGTGCTGGCCTGGCGCCGCAGCTTCACGCGCTACGAGGCCATCGCGGCACTGCGCAATGCCATCTATGCGTGCGAGTTACCGGGCGTGACCCGGCTGTCCTGAGCAGTCCGCCTGGCATCGACGGGCTGCAGGGAATCGGCGCTACACTCGCGCCGCCCCTGTGCTGGCCCACCCGGCCTGCGCAAGCCGGGTATGCATGTTCCGCAGCGTCCGTTGACCCGCGTCCGGCTGCGGCCCCGCTCCACACAAAAGGTTCCCATGAAGAAGCTTTGGCTCACCGCCACCCTGGCTGCCGCCTTGACGGCATGTTCGTCCATCTCCCCCACCACGGCGCCCACAGCCGCCACACTGAAGAAACCGGCGCTCGACCGCATTGCCGCAGCGCCCGCCGCAGCCGCTGCGGCGGACTTCCGACAGTTTCTGGCGCTGGCGGCCCAGATGCAGCCCGTGCTGCACCCGGCCGTGGCGGCCTACCTGGCGAAGCAGCCCTTGGCCGGTGACGATCTGGTCAACATCGGCCGCCTGCTGGGCCTGCACAACCGTCTGCGCAACCAGGCCGCTGTGATCGATGCGACCGCGCGCATGGTGGCCATCCCTACCGTGCGATCCGACAAGGTGCCGCCGCACGAAGACAAACACATCATTGCCTTTGGCACCCTGGTCGAAGGCATGGCCAAAGAGTTCGGCCTGCAATACCGCAACGTGGACAACCGCATCTTTGAAGTGAAGTTGCCTGGCACTGGCCCCGAAGAGTTCGGCATCCTGACCCATGCGGATGTGGTGCCTGTGGTGGCCGATGAATGGGTGCTGGACGATGGCACCAAGCTCGACCCCTTCCAACTGACCCGTGTGGGTGGCAACCTGTACGGCCGGGGCTCCATCGACGACAAGGGCTCCATCGCCACCGTGCTGTTCGCGATGAAGGCCGTGAAGGAAAGCGGCTTGCCGCTGGCCCGCACCATCCGCCTCATGATCGAGACCACCGAAGAAACCGGCGGCGACGCGATGAAGTACTACCGCGCCAAGACGTCGCTGCCCGAGTACAACATCGTGCTCGACAGCAAGTACCCCGCCGTGGTGGCCGAGAAGGGCTCGGGCGCGCTGCGCACCACCTTTGCACTGGGCGCCGCTGCTGGCAGCCAGCCCACCATCGTGGCCATGGCTGGCGCCGCATCGGCCAATGCAGTGCCCCAGACCGCTACGGCCCGCCTGCGTGGCGGCAACGCCGATGCCACTGCCCGCCAGCTCAGCGCTGCCAAGGACGCCTTTGTTGGCAAGTACACCGGCCAGGGCGGCCAATTCAGCATCGACGTGACGCGTGAAGGCGCAGACGTGCTGGTCAAGGTCACAGGTGTCTCGGCCCACGGCTCGCGCCCCGAAGAAGGCGTGAACCCGCTGCCGCGCCTGGCACTGTTCCTGCAGCAATCCGGGGTGGCCGTGGCAGCCAATGGCTATGCCCAGGCTGTGAAGTACATCGGCGACCTGTATGGCATGGACTACCTGGGCCGCACCATGGGCCTGGCTTACAGCGACGACTTCATGGGTCCGCTGACCATGTCGCCCAACCTGATCCGCGAGAAGGACGGCAAGGTCGATGTGCTGGTGAACGTGCGCATGCCCCGTGGCAACACACCCGAGGCCCTGGCCAAGGCCACCACCGAACGCATCAAAGCCTGGGGCACCCGGGCGGGTGTGGCGGTTGAGGTGGACCACAACCAGGGCAACTGGATGGCACGCGACCCCAAGGGCGCCTGGCTGGCCACGCTGCTCAACACCTTTGGCGATACCACTGGCCTGCCCGCGCAGCCCGTGCCAACGGCCGGCAGCACTACTGCCAAGCTGATGCCCAATGCCATCAACTTTGGCCCCGCCATGCCCGGCAAGAAGTACACGGCCCACAACGCCAAGGAGTTCAAGGAAGTGGTGGACCTGGATGCGGACATGCAGATGTTCACCGAGATGCTGGTGCGCATCGGCAACCTGCCGCAGATGCAGTGAGCCTGCGGGTGGTAGCCGCCCGCGTGTTTTCTTGACCCGGGTTCTTGACCCAGGTGCAAGGCATCAGCCTCGACGAACGGGCGATGTTGGCGCCTTGCGCTACAGTGGCTGCGGACTCCGCGCGCAGCGCTCTCACGGGCCAGCCAGCGCGGGGCGTTTCATCTTTCAGCACGGAAGGACCTCCATGGCCAAAGCTCCTGGCAAAGCCGCACCCGGCAAGACCTCTGCCCCCAGCATCAACATCGGCATCAGCGACAAAGATCGCGCGGCCATCGCCCAGGGCCTGTCGCGCCTGCTGGCCGACACCTACACCCTGTACCTCACCACCCACAACTTCCACTGGAACGTGACGGGCCCGATGTTCAACACCCTGCACACCATGTTCATGGCGCAGTACACCGAGCTGTGGAACGCGGTGGACCCGATTGCCGAGCGCATCCGCTCGCTGGGCCATGTGGCCCCCGGCTCGTATGCCGAGTTTGGCAAGCTGGCCACGGTGCCCGACGCACCCGCCAAGCCGCCCAAGGCGCTGGACATGGTGCGTGTGCTGGTCGAAGGCCACGAGGCCGTGGCCCGCACCGCGCGCAGTCTGTTCCCCCTGGCCGACAAGGCCAGCGACGAACCCACGGCTGACCTGCTGACCCAGCGCCTGACGGTGCACGAGCAAACGGCCTGGATGCTGCGCTCTCTGCTGGAAGAGTAGTAAGACCGTCACCACGTGGTGAACCGAACGCCCGGTGGCTGCAAAGCTCCCGGGCGTTTTCAATGGGGTGCCATGGAGCAACCGGCGCCGGGTACCGGGCATCTGGGAAAATCCCGCGCCATGACCGCCACCACCACAGCCCCCCGCAGCCGCCTTTCGCTCTACCTCGACCTGATCCGCTGGGACCGCCCTGCCGGCTGGCTGGTGTGCCTGTGGCCCACGCTGAGCGCGCTCTGGATCGCGGCCGACGGGTTTCCGGGCTGGCATTTGCTGGCGGTGTTTGTGTTGGGCACCATCCTCATGCGCAGCGCGGGCTGCTGCGTGAACGATGTGGCCGACCGCGACTTTGACAAGCACGTCAAGCGCACCGCGCAGCGGCCCGTGACCACGGGTGCTGTGAGCGTGAAGGAGGCACTGGGCCTGGGCGCGGTGCTGGCGCTGGTGTCGTTTGGTCTGGTGCTCACCACCAGCGCCGCCGCCATCGCGTGGTCGTTGCCCGCCGTGCTGGTGGCCATTGCCTATCCGTTCACCAAGCGCCTCATTTCCATGCCCCAGGCGGTGCTGGGCATTGCGTTCAACTTTGGCATCGTCATCGCGTTTGCTGCCGTGCAGGGCAGCGTGCCGGCGGTGGCGTGGTGGATGTGGCTGGGCAACCTGTTCTGGGTGCTGGCCTATGACACCGAATACGCCATGGTGGACCGCGACGATGACCTCAAGATCGGCATCAAGACCTCGGCCATCACCCTGGGGCGGCTGGATGTGGCCGCCATCGTGGTGTTCTATCTGCTTTTCTTGGGAATTTGGGCGGTAGTGCTACAACCGTATGCCCTGGGTGCTATTTTTTATGTAGCGCTTGCGGCGGCGCTGGCCCAGGCCGTGTGGCACTTCACGCTCATCCGCACCCGCACCCGAGAGGGCTGCTTCAAGGCGTTCCGCATCAACCACTGGCTGGGCGCCACGGTGTTTGCGGGCATTGCGGGCAGTTACCTCGTGCGGGCGGCACTCACAAATTAATAGCAGCTAGTGCTTTATCGACTGGCGCTACCGCCCAAAAACATCAAGATCCGAACTCGTTGCCCAATTCGTTGGCGCGTTTTTCGGCAGCGCGCATGGCGGCCTCGAACGCCTGCGACACGCCACTGGCTTCCATCGACTGCAAGGCCGCGTAGGTCGTGCCGCCCTTGGAGGTGACGCGTTCGCGCAGCACGGCGGGGGATTCGTCGGAACGGCGGGCCAGCTCGGACGCGCCCACAAACGTGCCCACGGCCAGCTGGTGCGCCTGCGCTTCGGTCAGGCCCATGCCCACGCCGGCGCGTGTCATGGCTTCGAGGAAGTAGAAAACATAGGCCGGGCCCGAGCCCGACAGGGCGGTGACTGCGTCGAGCTGGGTCTCGCTCTCCACCCATAGGAATTCGCCGGTGGACGCCATGATGGCTTCCACGCTCTGGCGCTCGGCGCTGGTTACGGCGGGGCGCGCGTAGATCGCGCTCATGCCCTTGCCCACCAGCGCGGGCGTGTTGGGCATGGTGCGCACGATGCGCTCGGTGCCCAGCCACTGGGCGATGCTGTCCGAGCGAATGCCTGCGGCCACGCTCAGGTGCAGGGCCTGGTGGGTGTGCGCCTTGGCCTGTACGGCGGCGTCCTTGAAGGTCTGGGGCTTGACCGCCCAGACCACGATGCTGGCGCGCAGCAGCGCGGGGCCTGCGTCGGGTTGTGCCGTGAGGCCGAAATTCTTGAGCAGCGCCTCGCGCGTGGGGGCGTAGGGCTCAACCACCTCGATCTGGCTGGCCGGGTGGCCCTGGCGGATCAGCCCGCCAATGATGGCGCTGGCCATGTTGCCGCCGCCAATGAAGGCGATGGTGGGGAGTTGGGAATTTGCTGCGGCGGAAGCGGAGGAGGTCATGCTACGGTCAGGCGAGAAAGGGAGGCGCCATGGTAGCGCCGGAGACCTGTGATTGTCCGAATGGCCTGCGCAACTGGCGCGGCCCATGCCAGTGCTCCCACGCAAGGGCCGCCAGCATTCCCAGGTAGGGGCGCTGGGAGCGTCCCCCCGCCCGCAACGCGCAGCGATGTGAGAGCGGGGGGAAGGCGCCGAAGGCGACTCAGGGGGGCTACTCCGCAACAGTTTGGCGAACGGCGTGTTCCCAGTTCGCCATCAGCTCCTGCGCGCGCGCACTGCTGAGCGTGGGCACAAAGCGGCGGTCGGCGCGCCACAGCTGCGAGAGTTCATCCGTGCTGCGGTACACGCCACTCGACAGCCCGGCCAGGTAAGCAGCGCCCAGGGCCGTGGTCTCGATGACCGCGGGCCGCACCACCGGGATGCCCAGCAGGTCCGCCTGGAACTGCATCAGCAGGTCGTTGATGCAGGCGCCGCCGTCCACGCGCAGCTCGCTCACTGGGGCGCCACCGGCAGCCACGGCGTCGCGGCTCATGGCCAGCAGCAGGGCGGCGCTCTGGTAGGCAATGCTTTCGAGTGCTGCGCGCGCAATGTGGCCCAGCGTGGTGCCACGCGTGAGGCCGGTGATGGTGCCGCGTGCGTCGGGCTTCCAGTACGGGGCGCCCAGGCCGGTGAAGGCCGGCACCATCATCACGCCGCCCGAGTCGGGCACGCTTTGGGCCAGCGACTCGACCTCGCCGCTGGTGGAGATTGCGCGCAGGCCGTCGCGCAGCCACTGCACCACCGCGCCGCCGACAAACACACTGCCTTCCATCGCAAATTCAGGTTGCGCCGTCGCCTGCGCTGCGCTGGTGGTGAGCAGGCCGTTCTGCGAGGTCTGGAACGTGCCGCCCGTGTGCATGAGCATGAAGCAGCCCGTGCCATAGGTGTTCTTGGCCATGCCGGCGGTGAAGCAGGCCTGGCCGAACAGCGCGCTTTGCTGGTCGCCCGCCACGCCGCCGATGCGGATGGCGTGGCCCAGCAGGTCGGCCGCAATGTCGCCAAAGTGGGCGCTGGACGGCAGCACCTCGGGCATCAGCGCCTTGGGAATGCGCAGCAGCGCCAGCAGCTCGTCGTCCCACTGGTTGGTGTGCACATTGAACAGCATGGTGCGCGAGGCGTTGCTCACGTCCGTCACATGCACCTTGCCGTGGGTGAGCTTCCACATCAGCCAGCTGTCCACCGTGCCAAAGGCCAGCTCGCCGCGCTCGGCCGCGTCGCGGGCGCCGGGCACGTGGTCCAGCATCCACTGCAGCTTGGTGCCGGAGAAGTACGCATCCACCAGCAGGCCGGTCTTGGCCTGGATGGTGGCGGCGTGGCCTTGGCTTCGCAGCTGGGCGCAGGCGGGTTCGGCACGCCGGTCCTGCCACACGATGGCGTGGTGCACGGGCTGGCCGGTCTTGCGGTTCCACAGCACCGTGGTCTCGCGCTGGTTGGTGATGCCCACAGCGCGCACGCTGCTCGCGGCGATGCCTGCCTTGGCCAGCGCATCGCGCGCGGTGGCGAGCTGGGTGCGCCAGATCTCCAGCGGGTCGTGCTCCACCCAGCCGGGCTGCGGGTAGATCTGCGGCAGCTCCACCTGCGCCTGCGCCACGATGTGGCCGCCTTCGTCAAAAACGATGCTGCGGGAGCTGGAGGTGCCTTGGTCGAGGGCGAGCAGGTAGGTCATGGGGGCAAAGGATAGGGGAAGCTACGCAGCCACCGTGCAGATGACTTCAGCATCTTGCAGCAGGGCCGGGAAGGGTTGTGGCGGCGGTGCATCGGTGAACAGGCGGTCGATCTGCGCCAGAGTGGCCAGTTGCACCATGGCCGGGCGGTTGAACTTGCTGAAGTCGGCCGCCAGCCAGACCTCGCGCGCGTGCTCGATGATGGTTTGCGCCACCTTCACCTCGCGGTAGTCAAAGTCGCGCAGCGACCCGTCCGGCTCGATGCCCGAAATGCCGATGAGCGCAATGTCCACCTTGAACTGGCGGATGAAGTCCACCGCCGCTTCGCCCACGATGCCCCGGTCGCGCGCGCGCACCACGCCGCCGGCCACGATGACCTCGCATTCGGGGTTGCCGCTCAGGATGGCGGCCACATTCAGGTTGTTGGTGATCACGCGCAGGCCCCGGTGGTGCAGCAGCGCCTTGGCAATGGCCTCGGTGGTGGTGCCGATGTTCAGGATCAGCGAGCAGTCGTTGGGCACCTGTTCGGCCACGGCGCGCGCAATGCGCGCTTTGCCTTCGGCATGCAGGTTTTCGCGCTGGGTGTGCGCCAGGTTCTCCACCGTGGAGCTGGGCACGCGCACGCCGCCATGAAAGCGCGTGAGCAGTCCCGACTCCGCCAGGCGCTGCACATCGCGGCGCACCGTCTGCAGCGTGACCCCCAGGGTGTCGGCAAGTTGTTCCACCGTGGCGGACTTGCGCGCGCGCACTTCTTCGAGGAGTTGGAGTTGGCGGGGATTGGTGTTCACGGTGGGGTGTGGTGCGCAGTGGTTTGTCACCGAATCGTAACGAATATGAAACATTCGCTTTGGTGCCCGGTGACACGCTAAAGACTGTAAATCGAACAAAAACGAATTGATTAAGGGTAAACCTTGATTCGATTCGAACAAAAAGGAACAAAAATGAAAAAGATCGAAATTTGAGGGCTGCCGTGCGTGTGTGCGGCCCTTTCACACAGGCCGCAGGGCCGGAAGAGGATGCTTCATGCAGCTGGCGTTGGACAGCATCAGCAAAAAAGTCGGGGCGCAGACCTGGCTGTACGACATGAACCTGTCGCTGCAGCCCAATGCCGTGACGGTATTGCTGGGGGCGACCCAGGCGGGCAAGACCAGCCTGATGCGCATCATGGCGGGGCTGGATGTGCCCACCCAAGGGCGCGTGTTGGTGGATGGCAAGGACGTGACGGGCACCCCCGTGCGCGACCGCAATGTGGCCATGGTGTACCAGCAGTTCATCAACTACCCCTCGATGAAGGTGGCGGCCAACATTGCGTCGCCCCTGAAGCTGCGCGGCGAAAAGAACATCGACGCCCGCGTGCGTGAAATTGCCAGCCGCCTGCACATCGACATGTTCCTGGACCGCTACCCGGCCGAGCTGTCGGGCGGCCAGCAGCAGCGCGTGGCGCTGGCCCGCGCCCTGGCCAAGGGCGCCCCGCTGATGCTGCTGGACGAGCCCCTGGTCAACCTGGACTACAAGCTGCGCGAAGAACTGCGCGAGGAGCTGACCCAGCTGTTTGCCGCCGGCCAGTCCACCGTGGTCTATGCCACCACCGAGCCGGGCGAGGCCCTGCTGCTGGGCGGCTACACGGCGGTGCTGGACGAAGGCCAGCTGCTGCAGTACGGCCCCACGGCCGAGGTGTTCCATGCGCCCAATTCACTGCGCGTGGCGCGCGCTTTCAGCGACCCGCCGATGAACCTGATTGCCGCCTCGGCCACGCCTGCCGGTGTGCGCCTGCAGGGTGGCTTGGAGCTGAGCGTGCCGCTCCCACAAGGCGTGGCGGCAGCTGCCGGCCTCACGGTGGGCGTGCGCGCCAGTGCGCTACGTGTGGCGGCCCGCCCGGGCGACGTCAGTGTGGCCGGCGTGGTGGAACTGGCCGAGATTTCGGGCTCCGACACCTTTGTGCACGCGGCCACGCCCTGGGGCGACCTGGTGGCGCAGCTGACCGGCGTGCATTACTTTGAACTGGGCACGCCCATCACGCTGCACCTGGACCCCGCCCAGGCCTACGTGTTTGGTGCCGACGGCCGACTGGCCTGGGCGCCCGCCCGGTCTGCTACCGCACAAGGAGGGCGCTGACATGGCCCGCATCAGCCTGGACTTGGCGCATTCGTACAAGCCCAACCCGCAACAGGACGGCGACTATGCCTTGTTGCCGCTCAAGATGGAATTCGAGGACGGCGGCGCCTATGCGCTGCTCGGTCCCTCGGGCTGCGGCAAGACCACCATGCTCAACATCATGTCGGGCCTGCTCGTGCCCTCGCATGGCAAGGTGCTGTTTGATGGCCGCGACGTGACACGCGCCAGCCCGCAGGAGCGCAACATTGCGCAGGTGTTCCAGTTCCCCGTGATCTACGACACCATGACGGTGGCCGAGAACCTGGCCTTCCCCCTGCGCAACCGCAAGGTGCCCGAGGATCAGATCAAGCAGCGCGTAGGCGTGATTGCCGAGATGCTGGAGATGAGCGGCCAGCTCAACCAGCGCGCTGCAGGCCTGGCAGCCGATGCCAAGCAGAAGATCTCGCTGGGCCGGGGTCTGGTGCGTGCGGACGTGGCGGCCGTGCTGTTCGACGAGCCGCTCACGGTGATCGACCCCCATCTCAAGTGGCAGTTGCGGCGCAAACTCAAGCAGATTCACCACGAACTCAAGCTCACGCTGATCTATGTGACCCACGACCAGGTGGAGGCACTGACCTTTGCCGACCAGGTGGTGGTGATGACGCGCGGCAAGGCCGTGCAGGTAGGCTCGGCCGACGCCTTGTTCGAGCGGCCCGCACACACCTTCGTGGGCCACTTCATTGGTTCGCCGGGCATGAACTTCTTGCCAGCGCACAGCGAGGGCGGCAGCCTCACCGTGGCCGGCAACCGCCTGGCCAGCCCCGTGGGCCGCACGCTGCCCGCTGGCGCCCTGCAGGTCGGCATCCGCCCCGAATACCTGGCGCTGGCCCAGCCGCAACAGGCCGGTGCACTGCCCGGCACGGTGGTGCAGGTGCAGGACATTGGCACCTATCAGATGCTGACCGCCAAGGTGGGTGAGCACACCGTCAAGGCGCGTTTCACGCCCGAGACGCGACTGCCATCGGCCGGTGACACGGCCTGGCTGCAGGTGCTGGGCGAGCACACCTGCTTCTACCAAAATGAGGAGCTCCTGGGATGAGCACAACGACCAAGCCCGTCAACCAGAAAGCCTGGTTCCTGATCCTGCCCGTGATTCTGTGTGTGGCCTTCTCGGCTATCCTGCCGCTGATGACGGTGGTGAACTACTCGGTGCAGGACATCATCAGCCCCGAGCGCCGCGTGTTCGTGGGCACCGAGTGGTTCGTGCAGGTGATGCGCGACGAGGAGCTGCACGCCGCGCTGCTGCGCCAGCTCACCTTCTCGCTGGCCGTGCTGGCGGTGGAGATTCCGCTGGGCATCCTGCTCGCGCTCTCCATGCCCGCGCAGGGCTGGAAGTCGTCCGCCGTGCTGGTGGTGGTGGCGCTGTCGTTGCTGATTCCGTGGAACGTGGTGGGCACCATCTGGCAGATCTATGGCCGTGCCGACATCGGCCTCATGGGCCGGCTGCTGCAGCAGATGGGCATCGAATACAGCTACACCGGCAACGCCACGCAGGCTTGGCTCACGGTGCTGCTGATGGATGTGTGGCACTGGACGCCGCTGGTCGCGCTGCTGGCGTTTGCCGGGCTGCGCTCCATCCCCGACGCGTACTACCAGGCCGCGCGCATCGACGGCGCCAGCAAGTTCGCGGTGTTCCGCTACATCCAGCTGCCCAAGATGCGCGGCGTGCTGATGATTGCCGTGCTGCTGCGCTTCATGGACAGCTTCATGATCTACACCGAGCCGTTTGTGCTCACCGGTGGCGGGCCGGGCAATGCCACCACCTTCCTGAGCCAGTACCTCACGACCAAGGCCGTGGGCCAGTTCGACCTGGGCCCTGCCGCAGCGTTCTCGCTGATCTATTTCTTCATCATCCTGCTGCTGTGCTTCATTCTCTACAACTGGATGCAGCGCGTGGGCACCGCCAGCAACGAAGGGGCCGGCCATGAATGAAAAGCGCTTCCAGAAGCGGTCGATCTTCCTTGTCGTCTACCTCATCTTCGCCGTGCTGCCCATCTACTGGATGGTCAACATGAGCTTCAAGACGAATGCGGAGATCCTGTCAACGTTCTCGTTCTTCCCCCAGCATTTCACCTGGGATAACTACAAGACCATCTTCACGGACGAGTCCTGGTATTCGGGCTATATCAACAGCCTGATCTACGTGGGCATCAACACGGTGATCTCGCTCACCGTGGCGCTGCCTGCGGCCTATGCCTTCAGCCGCTACCAGTTCCTGGGGGACAAGCATGTGTTCTTCTGGCTGCTGACCAACCGCATGACGCCGCCGGCCGTGTTTTTGCTGCCGTTCTTCCAGCTTTACACGACCGTGGGGCTGATGGACACGCACATCGCCGTGGCGCTGGCGCACCTCTTGTTCAATGTGCCGCTGGCGGTGTGGATTCTCGAAGGCTTCATGAGCGGCATCCCTCGTGAAATTGACGAGACGGCCTACATCGACGGCTACAGCTTTCCACGCTTTTTCATGACCATCTTCCTGCCGCTCATCAAGGCGGGCGTGGGTGTGGCGGCGTTCTTCTGCTTCATGTTCAGCTGGGTGGAGCTGCTGCTGGCGCGCACGCTGACCAGCGTGAATGCCAAGCCCATCGTGGCCACGATGACACGCACAGTCAGTGCCTCGGGCATGGACTGGGCCACGCTCGCGGCTGCTGGGGTGCTGACCATCGTGCCGGGTGCCATCGTGATCTGGTTTGTTCGCCACTACATCGCAAAAGGCTTTGCGATGGGGCGTGTTTGAGGAGGCAGCGACATGTTTGACTGGATGGCCTGGACGCTGCCTGTGGCGGTGTTCTTCATTTGCATCGTGCTGATGCTGATTGGCATGACGGTGTGGGAGATCAAGTCCCCCACAGTGATGCGCAGGGGTTTTTTGCCGCTGGAGACCACGCGCGGCGACCGGCTGTTTATCGGCCTGTTGTCAGCGGCTTATGTGAATCTGATTTTTGTGGGCATCAGCGGCAAGCTGGCCCAGTGGTTCAGCCTGCAAGGCGATCCGTCGATCTGGATCAGCTTCGTGCTGTCGATGGCGCTGCTGGTGTTCATCCTGCGCAAAGGGTGAGATGCCTCCGGGCAGCTTTGATTTCAATGGTTCCCGTCGTGCGGCTCAACCCTTCCCCGGAGCTGCGCGACCCTTGCATCCAAAGGGGAGATGACTATGAGGAGACAGGCACTATGAAGACGCGGTACACAGCGCTGGCACTGGCAGTGGCGGTCATGACGGGTCAGGCCGCCATGGCGGGCGAGGCGGAGGCCAAGAAATGGATCGACAGCGAGTTTCAGCCCTCCACGCTGAGCAAAGACCAGCAGATGGCCGAGATGAAGTGGTTCATGGACGCGGCCAAGAAGCTGCAGGCCAAGGGTGTGAAGGAAATCTCGGTGGTGTCGGAAACCATCACCACCCACGAATATGAGTCCAAGACGCTCGCCAAGGCGTTCGAAGAAATCACGGGCATCAAGGTCAAGCACGACCTGATCCAGGAAGGTGATGTGGTCGAGAAGCTGCAGACCTCCATGCAGTCGGGCAAGTCGATCTATGACGGCTGGATCTCGGACTCTGACCTGATCGGTACGCACTACCGTTACGGCAAGATCATGAACCTGACCGACTACATGGGCGGTGCGGGCAAGGAGTGGACCAACCCCGGAATCGACATCAAGGACTACATCGGCACCAAGTTCACGACCGCGCCCGATGGCAAGCTGTACCAGTTGCCCGACCAGCAGTTCGCTAACCTGTACTGGTTCCGCGCCGATCTGTTCGACCGCAAGGACATCAAGGACAAGTTCAAGGCCAAGTACGGCTACGACTTGGGCGTGCCGCTGAACTGGAGCGCCTACGAGGACATCGCCGAGTTCTTCACCAACGACGTGAAGAACATCGACGGTAAGCCGATCTATGGCCACATGGACTACGGCAAGAAGGACCCGTCGCTGGGCTGGCGTTTCACCGACGCCTGGCTGTCCATGGCAGGTGCTGCCGACATTGGCGCCCCCAACGGCCTGCCGATCGACGAGTGGGGCATCCGTGTGGCTGACGACAAGTGCACACCGGTAGGCGCCAGCGTGGCCCGTGGCGGTGCGACCAACTCGCCCGCCGCCGTCTACGCCCTCACCAAGTACGTGGACTGGATGAAGAAGTACGCGCCCAAGGAAGCCACGGGCATGACGTTCGGCGAGGCCGGCCCCGTGCCCGCCCAGGGCCAGATCGCCCAGCAGATCTTCTGGTACACCGCGTTCACGGCCGACATGACCAAGCCTGGCCTGCCTGTGATGAACGCCGACGGTACGCCCAAGTGGCGCATGGCCCCTGGCCCCAACGGCCCGTACTGGAAGCAGGGCATGCAGAACGGCTACCAGGACGTGGGTTCGTGGACTTTCTTCAAGGACCATGATGCCAACAAGACGGCTGCCGCCTGGCTGTACGCCCAGTTTGTGACCGCCAAGACCACGTCGCTCAAGAAGACGCTGACAGGCCTGACCCCGATCCGCGAGAGCGACATCCAGTCCAAGGCCATGACCGATGCCGCACCCAAGCTCGGCGGACTGGTGGAGTTCTACCGCAGCCCTGCCCGCGTGGCATGGTCGCCCACCGGTACCAACGTGCCCGACTACCCCAAGCTGGCGCAGCTCTGGTGGAAGAACGTAGCCCAGGCTGTGACGGGTGAAAAGACCCCCCAAGGCGCCATGGACACGCTGGCCGACGAGATGGACCAGGTGATGGCCCGTCTGGAACGGGCTGGCATGGCGCATTGCGCACCCAAGCTGAACCCCAAGAGCGACCCCGCGAAGTGGCTGAGCGACAAGCAGGCGCCTTGGGCCAAGCTGGCCAATGAGAAGCCAAAGGGCCAGACGATTGCCTACGGCACGCTCCTGCAGGCGTGGAAGGACGGCAAGACGCGCTGATCCACGGATCAAGGGGTTCATGTAACCACCATTGATCGGCAGCCAGGGCTCACAAGGTCTCTGGCTGCCTTTTTTGCTCCATACCGCCCCGGCCTCCATTGGGCTTGGGGCGGGTTCTCACCCCGGGAGTGTCAGGAATTCAAGGGTAAACCCTTGGTTTTTACTCCGCCCATGGACAATCACCCCATGACCATTGCCACCGATCCCCTCCCCACACGGCGCGCCGACCTCCTGGCCCGCCTTGCCCAGCCGCACCACTATGACCTCGCCGTGATCGGCGGGGGCGCGACGGGCCTGGGGGTGGCGCTGGATGCTGCGGCGCGCGGCTTCAGCGTGGTGCTGGTGGATTCGCACGACTTCGCCAAAGGGACTTCGTCCCGTGCCACCAAGCTGGTGCATGGCGGGGTCCGTTACCTGGCGCAAGGCAATATTGCCCTGGTGCGCGAGGCGCTGCATGAGCGCACCACGCTGCTGCACAACGCGCCCCACCTCGCGCAGCCGTTGCCCTTCGTGATGCCGTCGTACCGTTTTTGGGAAACCCCCTTTTATGGTGTCGGGCTGATGATGTACGACGCGCTGGCGGGCAAGGCGGGCCTGGGCGCCACGCAGTTCCTGGGGCGCGAGAGCACCCTGCGGTGCCTGCCCACCGCCCGGACCGAGGGCCTCAAAGGCGGGGTCAAATACTGGGATGGCCAGTTCGACGATGCGCGCCTGGCGCTGGCGTTGGCGCGCACGGCAGCCAGCCTGGGCGCCTTGGTGGTCAATTACTGCCCAGCCAAATCTTTGGTCCATGAGGCCGGCAAGGTCGTGGGCTTTGTCTGCGAGGACGCGGACAGCGGCCAGCAGTTCTCCGTGCGCGCCCGGTCAGTGGTCAACGCCACGGGCGTGTGGGTGGACACCCTGCGCCAGATGGATGGTGAAGCCATCGGTCGGCCCGTCAAGCCCATGGTGGCGCCCAGCCAAGGCGTGCACATCGTGGTGGACCGGGAGTTCTTGCCGTCTGACCACGCCTTGATGGTGCCCAAGACGGCCGATGGCCGCGTGTTGTTTGCGGTGCCCTGGCTGGGCAAACTCATTCTGGGCACCACCGACAGCCCACGCCAGGATGTGGTGCGTGAGCCCGAGCCCTTCCGGGAGGAAGTGCGGTTCATCCTGGAGGAATCCGCCCGCTACCTGACCCGCGCGCCCCGCGTCGAGGACATCCGCAGCATCTGGGTGGGCCTGCGCCCGCTGGTCAAACCGCAGGACGACGACGGTGACAACACCAAGAAAATCAGCCGGGAGCACACGGTGCTGGCCAGCCGCAGTGGTCTGATCACCGTGACCGGTGGCAAATGGACCACGTACCGCGCCATGGCCGAAGATGTGTTGCAAAAATGCTTCACCACGGGGCTGCTGCCAGAAAAGCCTGCAGGCGTGACCAATCACCTGCCCTTGGTGGGAACGCCGCAGGAGCCGGTGCGGTACCGTATCAGCGATGCCCAGGGTCTGCATTCGTACGGCAGTGAGGCGGCTGAGGTGCAGCAAACCCCGGGCGCCGAGAGGAGTCTGGGCGGAGGCCTCACGGAGGCGATGGTGCGCTTTGCTGCACGCCACGAATACGCCTGCACTGTGGAAGACGTGCTGGCTCGCCGCTCGCGCCTGCTGTTCCTGGACGCTCGCAAGGCCATTGAGCTGGCCCCCCTCGTTGCGGACATCCTGCGTGAGGAGTTGGGTGCAGATCCGCAGCTGGGGGCCTTTCTGACCCTGGCGCAACAGTATCTGCATGTGCCCGCGTAGCACACGCTTGACTTCCTGAAAGTCCTTTGCAATAATCGAGGGCTTCGCGTTTAAAGCGTGAAGTTTCTGCCCAGCGGGAAGTGCTGCAAATGGTTTGCGGTGCGGACGACGGGCCCAAGACTGACTGGCTGATCTGCAGCCCTTGAGAAGTTCTCTGGGGCTGTTGTCTTCTGGTGCAAGTTGGGAATATTGAAATGATCCAGACAGAATCTCGGTTAGAGGTTGCCGACAATACCGGCGCCAAGTCCGTCCTTTGCATTAAGGTGCTGGGTGGCTCGAAGCGTCGCTATGCAAGCGTTGGCGACATCATCAAGGTGAGCATCAAAGAAGCCGCTCCACGTGGCCGCGTCAAAAAAGGCGAGGTTTACAGCGCAGTGGTGGTTCGCACGGCGAAGGGTATTCGTCGCGGCGATGGTTCGCTCGTCAAATTCGACGGCAATGCTGCAGTGTTGCTGAATGCAAAGTTGGAGCCCATCGGCACCCGCATCTTTGGACCCGTGACGCGTGAACTGCGTACCGAGAAGTTCATGAAGATCGTGTCCCTGGCTCCTGAAGTTCTCTAAGGACGCGCCATGAACAAGATTCGCAAGGGCGACGAAGTCATCGTGCTGACCGGCCGTGACAAGGGTAAGCGCGGCACTGTGTCGCTGCGCAAGGATGACTCCCACCTCGTCATCGACGGCATCAACCTCGTCAAGAAGCACGCCAAGCCAAACCCCATGAAGGGCACGACCGGCGGCATCATCGAAAAGGCCATGCCGATTCACCAGTCCAACGTCGCTATCTTCAATGCCGCCACCGGCAAGGCTGATCGCGTGGGCATCAAGGTGCAGGCTGACGGCACGCGCGTTCGCGTGTTCAAGTCCAGCGGCGCTGAAATCAAGGCGGCCTAAGGGGTAAACATGGCACGACTCCAAGAAATTTACCGCGACAAGATCGCTCCCGAGCTGACCAAGCAGTTCGGTTACACCTCGCCGATGCAGGTTCCTCGTCTGACCAAGATCACCCTGAACATGGGCGTAAGCGAAGCAGTCTCGGACAAGAAGGTGATGGACAACGCCGTGGCAGACCTGACCAAGATTGCTGGTCAGAAGCCCGTGGTGACCAAGGCCAAGAAGGCTATCGCCGGTTTCAAGATCCGCGAAGGCCAAGCCATCGGTTGCATGGTCACGCTGCGTGGCGTGCAGATGTATGAGTTCCTGGACCGTTTCGTGACCGTGGCTCTGCCCCGCGTTCGTGACTTCCGTGGTATCTCCGGTCGCGCTTTCGATGGCCGTGGCAACTACAACATCGGCGTCAAAGAACAGATCATCTTCCCTGAAATTGAGTACGACAAGGTTGACGCTTTGCGCGGTCTCAATATCAGCATCACCACGACGGCCAAGTCTGACGAAGAAGCCAAGGCGCTTCTCGCTGGTTTCCGTTTCCCGTTCAAGAACTGAGGCGAAGCATGGCTAAAGTAGCTTTGATCCAGCGCGAACTGAAGCGCGAAAAACTGGCAGCCAAGTACGCAACCAAGTATGCGGAACTGAAGGCAATCGCTGGCGATGCCAAGCGTAGCGACGAAGAGCGTGATGCAGCCCGCCTGGGCCTGCAAAAGCTCCCTCGCAACGCCAATCCCACACGTCAGCGCAACCGTTGTGAAATCACCGGTCGTCCACGTGGCACCTTCCGTCAATTCGGTCTGGCTCGCGCCAAGATCCGCGAACTGGCTTTCAATGGCGACATCCCTGGTGTCACCAAGGCCAGCTGGTAAGCAGGCAGGAGAGATTAAACATGAGCATGAGTGATCCCATCGCTGACTTGCTGACCCGCATCCGTAATGCACAGATGGTCTCAAAGGCCACGGTTCTGGTGCCTTCTTCCAAAGTGAAGATCGCCATCGCCCAAGTGCTGAAGGACGAAGGTTATATCGACGGCTTCCAGGTCAAGACCGAAGCTGGCAAGTCCGAACTCGAAATTGCCCTGAAGTATTACGCAGGCCGTCCCGTGATTGAGCGCATCGAGCGTGTCAGCCGCCCTGGTCTGCGTGTCTACAAAGGCCGTGATTCCATTCCACAAGTCATGAACGGTCTGGGTGTGGCAATTGTCACGACACCCAAGGGCGTGATGACCGATCGCAAGGCGCGCGCTACCGGTGTTGGTGGCGAAGTGCTCTGCTACGTGGCCTAACCCGCGGCATTGAGGAGAAACTGAAATGTCCCGAGTAGGAAAAATGCCCGTGACCATCCCCGCAGGTGTGGATGTGTCCGTGAAAAGCGACCAGATCTCTGTCAAGGGTTCTGGTGGTACCTTGTCGCTGGCGCAAAACGCGCTGGTGAAGGTGTCCAGCAATGAAGGCAAGCTCAGCTTTGAGCCTGCCAATGATTCCCGCGAAGCCAATGCCATGAGCGGCACGATTCGCCAGTTGGTCAACAACATGGTGGTCGGTGTCAGCAAGGGCTTTGAGAAGAAGCTGAGCCTGGTGGGTGTGGGTTACAAGGCTGCTGCAGCCGGTTCCAAGCTGAACCTGGCCGTCGGTTATTCGCACCCGGTCAATATCGACATGCCCGCTGGCATCACGGTTGCCACCCCGACCCCCACTGAAGTGGTGATCAAGGGTGCCGATCGTCAGCGCGTCGGTCAGATCGCTGCTGAGATCCGTGCTGTTCGTCCACCCGAGCCCTACAAGGGCAAGGGCATCCGCTATGCGGACGAAAAGATCACGATCAAAGAGACCAAGAAGAAATAAGGAGCTGCAACATGTTGACCAAGAAAGAGCAGCGTCTTCGTCGTTCGCGCCAGACCCGCATCCGCATTGCACAGCAAGGCGTGGCGCGTCTCACCGTGAACCGCACGAACCTCCATATCTACGCCAGTGTGATCTCCGGCGACGGCAGTAAGGTGCTGGCAAGCGCTTCGACGGCAGAAGCCGACGTGCGCAAGTCGCTCGGCGGTTCGGGCAAGGGTGGCAATGCCGCTGCAGCCCAGATCATCGGCAAGCGTATCGCTGAAAAGGCGAAGGCTGCAGGTGTCGAGAAGGTTGCATTTGATCGCGCAGGCTTTGCCTACCACGGTCGCGTCAAGGCCCTGGCCGACGCAGCCCGTGAAGCCGGCCTGCAGTTCTAAGCGGAGCGGAATAAAAAATGGCTAAATTTCAACCCAAAGTGCAAGACGAAGGTCGTGACGACGGTCTGCGCGAAAAAATGATCGCGGTCAACCGCGTGACCAAAGTCGTGAAGGGTGGCCGTATTCTCGGTTTCGCCGCACTGACGGTGGTCGGCGACGGTGATGGCCGCGTGGGCATGGGTAAGGGCAAGTCGAAGGAAGTGCCTGCTGCCGTGCAAAAAGCGATGGAAGAAGCCCGCCGCAACATGGTCAAGGTTTCTCTGAAGAACGGCACCATCTATCACAACGTGACCGGCCATCATGGCGCGGCCGTGGTGATGATGGCTCCGGCTCCCAAGGGTACCGGTATCATCGCAGGCGGTCCAATGCGCGCAGTCTTTGAAGTGTTGGGTGTGACCGATATTGTGGCCAAGAGCCACGGTTCGTCCAATCCCTACAACATGGTCCGTGCCACCTTTGACGCACTTGTCAATTCGACCACCCCGTCGAATGTGGCAGCCAAGCGCGGCAAGACAGTCGAAGACATCTTCGCCTGAACCGGAGCCTGAATATGACAACGCAACAAACCGTCAAGATTCAACTGGTGCGCAGCCCGATCGGCACCAAGGAATCGCACCGCGCCACAGTCCGTGGCCTGGGTCTGCGCAAGCTGAACAGCGTCAGCGAATTGAAGGATTCGCCCGAAGTTCGCGGCATGATTAACAAGATCAGCTACCTGGTCAAAATCGTCTGAGAGATAGATCATGGAACTCAATAGCATCAAGCCCGCTGACGGCGCCAAGCATGCCAAGCGCCGCGTAGGCCGTGGTATCGGCTCCGGCCTGGGCAAGACCGCTGGCCGTGGTCACAAGGGCCAAAAGTCCCGCTCCGGTGGCTACCACAAGGTGGGCTTCGAAGGCGGTCAAATGCCTCTGCAACGTCGCTTGCCCAAGCGCGGCTTCAAGTCGCACCTGCTCAAGTTCAATGCAGAAGTCACGCTGACGGCTCTGGACCAACTCGGCTTGGCCGAAGTGGACGTGCTGGCACTCAAGCAGGCAGGTCTGGTGGGTGAGCTGGCCAAGGTGGTCAAGGTCATCAAGAGCGGCTCACTGACCAAGGCAGTCAAGCTGTCTGGCGTGGGTGCTACGGCTGGTGCCAAGGCAGCGATTGAAGCTGCTGGCGGCAGCGTCGCCTGAGTGTGGCACTGAAGGAAGGCATCTGTGGCTACTAGCGCGGCTCAAATTGCAAAGACCGGAAAATTCGGCGATCTGCGTCGGCGTCTGGTTTTTCTGTTGCTGGCGCTGGTCGTGTACCGCATCGGGGCTCACATTCCTGTGCCTGGTATCGATCCAGCCCAACTTCAGCAGCTGTTCAGTGGCCAGCAGGGTGGCATCCTGAACCTGTTCAACATGTTCTCGGGTGGCGCACTGTCGCGCTTCACGGTGTTTGCTCTGGGGATCATGCCGTACATCTCGGCATCGATCATCATGCAGCTGATGACCTATGTGCTGCCCGCGTTTGAGCAGTTGAAGAAGGAAGGCGAAGCTGGTCGCCGGAAGATCACGCAATACACGCGCTATGGAACCTTGGGCCTGGCCCTGTTTCAGTCGCTGGGTATCGCTGTGGCCTTGGAAAGCTCGGCAGGTCTCGTGTTGAGCCCCGGTTTCGGCTTTCGACTGACTGCAGTCGTCAGCCTGACGGCAGGCACGATGTTCCTGATGTGGCTGGGTGAGCAGATTACCGAGCGTGGACTCGGCAACGGGATCTCGATCCTGATTTTCGGTGGTATTGCTGCCGGATTGCCTAGTTCGATTGGTGGTCTTCTGGAGTTGGTTCGTACCGGTGCGATGAGCATTCTGGCCGCCATCTTTATCGTCATCGTGGTCGGTCTCGTGACCTACTTCGTGGTGTTCGTGGAGCGTGGTCAGCGCAAGATTCTGGTGAACTATGCACGGCGGCAGGTCGGCAACAAGGTGTATGGCGGTCAATCGTCGCACTTGCCGCTGAAGCTGAACATGGCCGGTGTGATTCCACCGATCTTTGCATCGTCGATCATCTTGCTACCTGCTACGGTGGTGAACTGGTTCAGCGCGGGTGAATCGATGCGCTGGCTCAAGGACATCTCCGGCGCACTGACCCCTGGTCAGCCGATCTATGTGATGTTTTATGCTGCTGCGATCATCTTCTTCTGCTTCTTCTACACGGCCTTGGTGTTCAACAGCCGTGAAACAGCAGACAACCTGAAGAAGAGTGGCGCGTTCATTCCGGGCATTCGTCCAGGTGAGCAAACGGCACGCTACATCGACAAGATCCTGGTTCGCCTGACCTTGGCTGGTGCTGTGTACATCACATTCGTGTGTCTGCTGCCGGAGTTTCTGATCCTGAAGTACAACGTACCGTTTTACTTTGGTGGAACTTCGCTGCTGATCATAGTGGTGGTGACCATGGACTTCATGGCCCAGGTCCAGAACTACATGATGTCGCAGCAATACGAGTCGCTGCTCAAGAAGGCGAACTTCAAGGGCAGTGCAGGCGGTTGATGGCGACAAAGGCAGCGTTCAGCGCTGACTGCAAAGAGTTGGATATCGGTTGAGTTGGCGCCCCACGATTTTTCGCGGGCACAAATTGTGTTCCGTGCGAAGCAGCCGGGACGGATGGAAAAGTTTTAGGAGAATGCAATGAGAGTTTCGGCTTCGGTCAAAAAAATCTGCCGCAACTGCAAGATCATCCGCCGCAAGGGTGTGGTGCGCGTGATCTGCACGGATCTGCGTCACAAGCAGCGCCAAGGTTGATTGGAAAGTATTAGAGGACGCATATGGCACGTATCGCTGGCATTAACATTCCGCCGCACAAGCACGCGGAAATCGGTTTGACCGCCATTTTTGGCATTGGTCGCACCCGCGCTCGCAAGATCTGCGAAGCAACTGGTATCGCTTACTCCAAGAAGATCAAGGATCTGACGGACGGCGACCTGGAAAAAATTCGCGAGCAAATCGAGCAGTTCACCATTGAAGGTGACTTGCGCCGCGAAACCACGATGAACATCAAGCGTTTGATGGACATCGGCTGCTATCGTGGCTTCCGCCATCGCCGCGGTCTGCCAATGCGTGGTCAGCGCACCCGTACCAACGCCCGTACCCGCAAGGGTCCGCGCAAGGGTGCCGCTGCACTGAAGAAATAAAGATTGAAAGATCATCATGGCTAAGTCTCCTGCCAATAACGCAGCTCAGCGCGTCCGCAAGAAGGTCCGGAAGAATGTTTCGGACGGCATTGCACACGTGCACGCCTCGTTCAATAACACCATCATCACGATCACCGACCGCCAGGGCAATGCCCTGTCGTGGGCCTCGTCCGGTGGCCAAGGTTTCAAGGGCTCGCGCAAGTCCACTCCATTCGCAGCCCAAGTGGCTTCGGAAGTGGCTGGCCGCGCTGCCATCGATCAAGGTATCAAGAACCTTGACGTTGAAATCAAGGGCCCAGGTCCTGGCCGCGAGTCGTCGGTGCGCGCACTGGGCGCACTGGGCATCCGTATCACGTCGATCTCTGATGTGACACCGGTGCCTCACAACGGCTGCCGCCCTCAAAAGCGTCGTCGTATCTAATCTCTCTCTAAGCCCACCGCCGCCTGTGAACGCGCAAGCGCCTCAGGCGGCTCCCGCAATGGTTTGCGGTAGATGACACAAAGGAAGCTCAAGTGGCACGTTACCTCGGCCCCAAGGCCAAACTCTCCCGCCGTGAAGGCACGGACCTGTTCCTGAAGAGCGCTCGCCGCTCGATCGCTGACAAGTCCAAATTCGACTCCAAGCCTGGTCAGCACGGCCGCACCTCCGGTGCCCGTACTTCGGACTACGGTCTGCAACTGCGTGAAAAGCAGAAGGTCAAGCGCATGTACGGCGTGCTGGAAAAGCAATTCCGCCGTTACTTCGAAGCCGCTGAAGGCAAGAAGGGCAACACCGGCGCCAACCTGCTGTTCCTGCTGGAATCGCGTCTGGACAACGTGGTGTACCGCATGGGTTTCGGTTCGACCCGCGCCGAAGCACGTCAGCTGGTGTCGCACAAGGCGATCACCGTGAATGGCAAGTCCGTGAACATCGCTTCGTACCTCGTGAAGACGGGCGACGTGGTGGCTGTGCGCGAAAAGTCCAAGAAGCAAAACCGTGTGGTGGAAGCCCTGCAACTGGCCGCCCAAGTGGGTATGCCTGCGTGGGTGGAAGTGAATGCCGAGAAGGCAGAAGGCATCTTCAAGAAGGTGCCGGACCGCGACGAGTTTGGCGCCGACATCAACGAATCGCTGATCGTTGAGTTGTACTCGCGCTAATCGGTCGAGTACGTAATTCAAGAAAACCGTCCCTGAACCGCGAGGCATCGCGGTTTAGGCGCTTCACCAGCCTTACCGGTGTAACGAGCTGGGGGTATTGAGAGGAAGTCTGAATGCAAACCAATTTGCTGAAACCCAAGGCGATCAATGTCGAACAGCTTGGCCACAATCGTGCCAAGGTCGCGCTGGAGCCGTTCGAGCGTGGCTACGGCCACACGCTGGGCAATGCCATCCGGCGCGTCCTGCTCTCGTCCATGGTGGGTTACGCAGCGACGGAAGTCACGATTGCAGGGGTACTGCACGAGTACTCGTCCATTGACGGCGTTCAAGAAGATGTGGTCAACATCCTGTTGAACCTCAAGGGTGTGGTGTTCAAGCTGCACAACCGTGATGAAGTGACGTTGAGCCTGCGCAAAGATGGCGAAGGCGTTGTCACGGCCCGTGACATCCAGACCCCTCACGACGTGGAAATCGTCAATCCTGATCACGTGATTGCGAACCTGTCTGCCGGCGGTAAGCTGGACATGCAGATCAAGGTCGAGAAGGGCCGTGGCTACGTGCCAGGTAATCTGCGCCGCTATGCCGACGAATCGACCAAGTCCATTGGCCGTATCGTGTTGGACGCGTCGTTCTCCCCCGTGAAGCGCGTGAGCTACACCGTGGAAAGCGCCCGTGTGGAGCAGCGCACCGATCTGGATAAGCTGGTGGTTGAGATCGAGACCAACGGTGCCATCACTGCCGAAGACGCAGTGCGTGCCTCGGCCAAGATTCTGGTGGAGCAGCTGGCTGTGTTTGCACAGCTGGAAGGTGGCGAGTTGGCTGCGTTTGACGCACCGGCAGGCCCACGCGGCAACGCCACGTTCGATCCGATCCTGCTGCGTCCTGTGGATGAGCTGGAACTGACCGTGCGTTCCGCCAACTGCTTGAAGGCCGAGAACATCTATTACATCGGTGACCTGATCCAGCGTACCGAGAACGAGTTGCTCAAGACCCCTAACCTGGGCCGCAAGTCGCTCAACGAAATCAAGGAAGTGTTGGCCTCGCGTGGTCTCACGCTGGGCATGAAACTCGAGAACTGGCCGCCAGCTGGTCTGGACAAGCGTTAAGCCAAAGCTATAATCGAAGGCTGCCCAAAGTTTGGGCGCCTGATTTGATGTCCCCCGCAAGGGGGACTTTTCGTTCCCCACAGGGAACAGTGCCTCGGACAGTACCTGATCCGGCTGCCCGATTTAATTACATAGACAGTAGAAGGAAAGCACCATGCGCCACGGACACGGCCTCCGCAAACTCAACCGCACCAGCTCGCACCGCCTCGCGATGCTGCAGAACATGATGAACTCGCTCATCGAGCACGAAGTCATCAAGACCACCGTTCCCAAGGCCAAGGAACTGCGCCGCGTGATCGAACCCATGATCACCCTGGCCAAGGAAGACTCTGTCGCCAACCGCCGTCTGGCATTCAACCGCCTGCGCGACCGTGACAGCGTGACCAAGCTGTTCAATGACCTGGGCCCCCGTTTCAAGGTGCGTCCTGGCGGCTACACCCGCATTCTGAAGATGGGCTTCCGCGTGGGCGACAATGCTCCTATGGCGCTGGTCGAACTGGTGGATCGCGCTGCAGCAACCGAAAATAATTCGGCAGCAGCCGAATAATAGGGTATAATTTATTTCTTACCGCGCGATGGAGCAGTCTGGTAGCTCGTTGGGCTCATAACCCAAAGGTCGGAGGTTCAAATCCTTCTCGCGCAACCAAAAAAAGCAGCAACTGCTGCAACAAAACGCCCACTTCACAGTGGGCGTTTTTGTTTGTGCGCAAAGATCTGCGCCATCCGGTGTGGCGTGAAGCTTGACTCCGTGGCGGCCCTTGGCCCGCCGCGGTCCTGGGCTCCAAGCACCGTCAACGCGCAAACAGATCTGCCTTGGCGGCTTTGGTGATGGCTACCACGCAAGGGTGGGTGATGCGCCGTTCGATGGAGATGGCGAAAAACTCCTCGACCAAGTCTGCAGAGCGTCCAATCACCTCCACGCCAAATTGGGCCGTCGTCTCGTCGTCCAGCACAGACGGGGACGTAAAGATCCCCCGGCCTTCCCGGCCAAAAGCGTTCATCAGGGCGCTATCGTCGAATTCACCGACCAGACGGGGTTGCAGGTGATGCTTGTTGAGCCAGTGGTCGAGTTGCTGGCGCACGGACGACATGGGGCCTTGGATGAGCATGGGCGCGCCATGCAGGCATTGGGGAAAGGGCCCCTCCAGCTGCGCCCGCAGGGCAGGAGCACACAGAAAACTCATGCTGCTGGTGCCCAGCGGGTGGTTGAAGGCCTTGACACCGATTTTCTTGGACACCGGCTCATCGGCCAGCACCAGGTCCAGCCGGTGCAAGCTCAGCTGCGCAATCAGTTCTGGAAACTTGCCCTCATGGCAGGTCATGTGCACGCGTTGGGGCATGCCCAGCGCAGGTTCCAGCAGGTGGTAGGCCACTGACTTGGCAATCGAGTCGGCCACGCCTACGCGGAACTCCAGCGGCTTCTCCTGGCCGCGGGCCAGTCGAATGGATTTTTCGAGCTCGTCACCCAGCGCAAAGATCTGCTCGGCATACCCCAGGGCCACGCGCCCCTCGCTGGTCAGTTCCAGACCCCGCCCCCGCTTGCGGAACAGGTCATGGCCGAGCCATTCCTCCAGCTGCTTGATCTGGCCCGACAGGGTTTGCGGCGTAGTGTTGAGCTGCTCACCCGCACGCATGACACCCCCCGCCTTAGCCACTGTCCAGAAGTAACGCAGGTGCTTGAAGTTCATGGTGCTCTCAATACTTCGATTAAAACGAAGAATAAAACGCAATAAAACGAATATACGCGAAGTATGAAAATCTCTACATTGACGTTTGGCAGCTTCCGTGGCGATCTGCGCCGCGGTCTAGAGCTGCCTGTGTTCACAAGGAGTAGCAACGATGCGTATCACGACCCGAGGACAGCTGGCGGTATCCGCCATGACCGACCTGGCCCTGCGCCAGAAGATGCGGCCTGTGCCCTTGTCCACCATCAGCGCGCGGCAGGGGATTTCTTTGTCCTATCTGGAGCAGCTGTTCAGCGCGCTGCGTCGTGCCGGCCTCGTGGACAGCACCCGCGGGCCAGGCGGCGGCTACACGCTGGCGCGGCACGCGGAGCAGGTATCGGTGGCTGAAATTATCCTGGCGGTGGAGAACCTCAAGAACGACGAGCTGCAGAATCTCGGCGCTGGCCAAGCCGCGCAGGTCAAATCCATGACGGGCGAGCTGTGGACCAGCTTTAACTCCCAAGTGATGGAATACCTGCAGTCGGTGACGCTGCAGGACCTGGTGGCCCAGGCCCTGAAGCAGGGCACGGTCGTGGAAGACAAGGCGCCGCCCGCGCGGACCAAGCTGCCTCTGGCGCCCAAACCCCGTCCGCTGATGGCGCGGGTCAACGTGCCCAACTCGGTGTTTGCCTTGGGGAGCATGCCGATCCTGCAGCGCCGCTGAGGCGAATGGACCAGGCGGTGGTGCGAGGTGTCGGATGCGGCGCCAAGCCCACCGAGGCTGGCGCAGCGGCGGCCGCTAGCTCGCCGACGGCTACAGCTGGTGCGCGAGCTGCTTGATCCCCCGGATCAGCATCTCCACCGAGATGGCGACCAGGATCAGACCCATCAGGCGTTCAAACGCCATCACTACGCGTTCGCCCACCAGGCGCTGAATGCGTTCTGCCATCAGCAACACCACGGCGCAGACAGCCATGGTGACGCACAGCGCGCCCACCCACTCCCAGCGGCGTTCCGGCGCCTGGGCCACCAGCAGCATGACGGTGGCGAGGGCCGAAGGGCCTGCCAGTGCCGGAATGGCCAGCGGCACGATCAGCGGCTCGCCGGGCAGCTCCGCCTGCGGACCGTCTGCCGACGGAAAGATCATGCGCAGCGCAATCAGAAACAGCACCACCGCACCTGCAATCTGCAGCGACAGGTCGCTCAGGTTCATCACCCGCAGGAACTCCGCCCCGAAGAACAAAAACACCAGCAGCAGGGCAAACGCAATCAGCACCTCGCGAAGGATCACCCGCGCGCGGCGCTCGGGCGCCACGCCACGCAGGGCATTGGCAAAGATGGGGATGTTGCCCAGCGGATCGGTGATCAGCAGAAGCAGGATGGTGGCTGACGCGAAGGTGTAGCTCACGCTGCGTACACCGCGTCCAGCGACCGAAAACCCTTGATCTCGATCGGGTTGCCGCTGGGGTCGTGAAAGAACATCGTCCACTGCTCGCCGGGCTGGCCCTCAAAACGGACTTGCGGTTCCAGTACGAAGGCGGTGCCGGCGGACTTCAGCCGTGCAGCCAGTGCATGCCAGTCGGGCAGCTCCAGAATGGCGCCGAAGTGCGGCATGGGGACCAAGTGGTCCCCCACATGCCCGGTGCGGGTGCTGGCAAAGGGGGTGCCCAGGTGCAACGAGATCTGGTGGCCAAAAAAGTCGAAGTCCACCCAGGTGTCGGTGCTTCGGCCCTCCCGGCAACCCAGCACGCCGCCATAAAAGCGGCGCGCTGCGTCCAGGTCGGTGACGTGAAAGGCAAGGTGAAAGAGGCTGCGCATCCTGCAAAGGATAGCAGCCAGGGCCGCGCTATGGGCGCGATATGGGGGCAGGTCAGGCGGCTGATGGGTCAGCGGCCATGTTGTCAAACTTCTTGAAATACTGGCGCGCCATGGCCACCAGCTGTGCGTCGGTCGGGTGGTCGGCCGCAACGGAGTCCACCACCACATCCGCCACCGCGGCATGGTGCTTGGCGGCCCAGTCGCGGAACTGATTGCGCACCAAGCCTGGCCCTGCCAGCAGCACCTCGCGGGTGTGCGTGAGCGTCTGGGCAATGTCGGCAAAGAATGGTGCCAGGTCGTCGGCCTTGCCCTGGTGCTTGTGGTGGCTGCGGGACTTGATGCGCTGGGCTTCGGCGTGTTCGCGGTCGAACATCACCACGTGGGCTTCGGACTGGTCCATCCAGACAACGGCGTGAAAAGTGCTCATGAATCGACTTTCTTGAAGTGAGGACATAACGGGGAAACGAGGTGCCTGACTGCGCGAGCCAGCTCACGCAGCGTGGTGGTGTTGCTCGGCCTTCTCCTGGCAGTGCACGCAGCGCGCAGCTTCGGGGGTGGCGTGCAGGCGGGCGGCAGTGATGTGGGCGCCGCAGTCGGTGCACTCTCCGTAGGTGCCTGTTTCGATGCGGGCCAGGGCGGCCTCGACGGCTGCGAGGTGTTCGGTTTCGCGTTCACCCAGGGCAAATTCCAGTTCGCGCTCGGTGGCCACTTGGGCGCGTGGGTCTTCGGGCTGCCCAAAGTGATCGGCCGCAGCCTCGGCGCGGCCGATGACACCACCGCGCTGCGCGGCCAGTTGGGCCAGCAACTCGGATTGCTGGGCCAGTAACTGCTGGCGGAAAGGTGCGGCTTGGGTCTTGTCCATGCGGGGTCTCCTCGGGGTGATCGGATACCTGCATGGTGCGCCTGCGCGCGGCGCGCTGGGTTGACCAAGGTCAAGGGATGGCGCGCGGTGTCACTGCCCAGGTGACACCGCTGCGGGGCGGGCTCAGCGCTTGGGCGGGCGCGCCAGCATTTCGGCGGTGTTGGTCTTGCGGTCTGCGTTCACGCGCTGCACATGGGGGCGCTCGGCCATGCGGGCCAGGTAGTCGCGCACGGGCAGGTCGGCCAGGTAGTCGCGGCCGTAGATGATTTTGGTGGCAGAGCTGACCAGCGGCAGGTGCACGATGGCGGCGCAGTCGGCCATCGTGAACGTGTCGCCAGCGACATAGGGGCTGAACCTTGCCAGCTGGCCGAAGGCAGCGATGTTCTTCTGCAGCTGTGCGCCGACCTTCTCGCGGGCGGTGTCGCTCACCGTGCCGCCGAAGAACGCCTGGGGGTACAGGTTACGTGCCACCAGCTCCAGGTGCAGCTCCAGAAAGGTGATCAGCTCGCGCACCTTGGCGGCCTGGAAGGGGTCGGCCGGGATCAGCGGGTGCTCGGGGTGGGCGGTCTCGATGTAGTCGGCCATCACGGCCGACTCGCACAGTGCCCCTTGCGGCGTGCGCAGGTAGGGCACCTTGCCCAGCGGGCTGGCGCTGCGGTCGGTCTCGCCCACCCAGGCCAGTTCTTCAGTGAACGGCAGGCCCTTTTCGAGCAGGGCCAGCTTGACCTTGTTGTAGTAATTGCTGGCCGAAAAGCCGCAGAGTGTGAGCATGACGGTGTCTCCGATGGGGTGGTGAATGCAGCCCGCATCCTAGGTGCGGGCGAGGCCGCAGGCCGTCGCGCAGATGACCTCGGTCAAGGAGTGCGCGCTCCGGCCCCCTACAATCCGCACCCATGTCCCCCCTGCAAACCATCCGCAGCCTTCGCTGGCTCGCCCGCCTTGTGCTGGCGTGGTTTGTGTTGTCGATCGGCGTGGCCGTGGCGTCGCCCCTGGTGCATCCGCAGTCCATGGAGCTGATCTGCTCGGGTTCGGGCGCGATCAAGGTGCTGGTCAAGACCGACGACGGCGCCAAGGAGCTGTCCAGCCACACGCTGGACTGCCCGCTGTGTGCGCACGTGGGCGCCCCCCCTCCCGTGTCGCAGGCCCAGTTGCCTGTGGTTCACCCCCTGGCGCATGCCTTGCGCCCCATCCCTGCCGCGCACATTGCTGCGCGCACCGCCGCGCCGCTGCCGCCGCGCGGGCCCCCATCGCTCTCCTGAAATCGCTATTGATTCGATAGCTGCTTGCGCATTGTTCACCTGCGCTTGCGGCCTATTTGGCTTGATTTTCAGGAGTCCCTATGCGCAAAAGCCGCATGGCGCTGGCCGTGGCCAGTGCCTTTCCCCTCGCCCTTACCTTCACGTTCGCCGGGGCCGTGCCCGCATTCGCACAGACCACCGACAGCGTCCCTGCCAGCTCCAATGCCCCGGTCAAGGAGCTGGGCGTGGTCACCATCAGTGGCGGCCAGCCCACCTCGCTGCCCACGCAGATACCCACCACCATCGAGGGCGTGACGCGCGAGCAGATCGAACATGCGATCAATGCCACCGACAGCGAAGACGCCCTCAAGTACCTGCCCAGCCTGCTGGTGCGCAAGCGCTACATCGGCGACTACAACCACGCCGTGCTGTCCACCCGCGCTTCGGGCACCGGCAACCCGGCGCGGTCCATGGTGTTTGCCGACGGCATCTTGCTGAGCAACTACCTGGGCAACGGCCCCACCAACGCGCCGCGCTGGATGCTGGTTACGCCCGAGGAGATTGAGCGCGTGGACGTGCTCTACGGGCCGTTCTCTGCCGCGTATGCAGGCAACTCGGTGGGTGCGGTGGTGGACTACGTCACCCGCATGCCGACGAAGTTTGAGGCGCACGGGCAGGTCAGCTACCAGCACCAACCCCTTGACCTGTACAACACCAACGGCACCTATGGCGGCAAGCAGGTCAGCGCATCGGTGGGCAATAAGAACGGTGACTGGTCCTGGTTCCTCAACTTCAACAAGACCGATAGCGAAGGCCAGCCGCTCACCTTCCCCACGCGCCTCGTGTCCGCAGGCACCGTGGGCAGTGCAGGCACACCCGTGACTGGCGCTGTGCTGGGCAACAACCGCAGCAACCAGCCCTGGTACCTGCTGGGCACGGCCACGCAGTACCACACGCAGCAAGACCACATCAAGGCCAAGATCGCTTACGACTTCTCGCCCACGGTGCGTGCCGCTTACACCTTTGGCTGGTGGCACAACGAGTCCGAAGGGCGGCCCACCAGCTACCTGCGCGACGCCAATGGCAATGCGGTCTACAGCGGCACGGTCAACATCAACGGCCGCTCGTTTGCGCTCACGCCCACCGACTTCAACGTCTCCAACGAAGACCTCACGCATTTCATGCACGGCCTGTCGGTCAAGAGCCGCACCCAAGGCACGTTCGACTGGGAGGTGGCCGCCAGCCTGTACGACTACCAGACCGACACCCTGCGCGCCGCCACCGTGGCGCTGCCTGCGGCGCTGAACGGCGGGGCAGGGCGCATCGTCAACAGCAAGGGCACGGGCTGGAACACGCTGGCCGCCAAGGGCACCTGGCGGCCCGATGGCGTGCAGGGCGCGCACATTGTGGACTTTGGCCTGCAGCGCGACAGCTACCAGCTGCGCACTATCGAGAACGCTACGACGAACTGGATCAGCGGCGCTGCAGGTGCACGCAACCAGGCCTTCAACGGCGACACGCAGCTCATCGGCCTGTGGGCGCAAGACACCTGGAAGATCGCGCCAAAGTGGAAGGCCGTGCTGGGCGCCCGCGCCGAACGCTGGAGCGCCAGCAATGGCCAGACGGGCAACGCCACCACCACCGTGGGCCACCCCGAGCGCAACGAAAACTACCTCTCACCCAAGGCGGCGGTGGCCTACCAGGCTAGCGACCTGTGGGTGCTCAAGGCCTCCACCGGCCGCGCGGTGCGCATGCCCACGGTGTCCGAGCTGTACCAGGGCGGCATCAACGGCAGCGGCGCGCTCATCAACAACGACCCGAACCTGCGGCCCGAAAAGAGCTGGACCACCGAGCTGACCGCCGAGCGTGATTTGGGTAACGGCTTGCTGCGCCTGACGGCGTTTTTTGAACGCACCAAAGACGCGCTGTACTCGCAGACCAATGTGCTCGTCACGCCCAACGTGACCAATGTGCAGAACGTGGATGCCATCCGCACCAAGGGCATTGAGCTGTCGTACCAGGCCGCCAACGTCTTCGTGCGCGGGCTGGAGCTGGGCAGCAGCCTGACCTGGACGGACTCCAAGATCACCAAGAACGACAAGTTCCCCGCCAGCGTCGGCCAATGGCAGCCGCGCATCCCCGAATGGCGCGCCACCGCCGTGGCCACCTACCGGCCCGACGCCACTTGGTCGTACACCCTGGGCGCGCGCTACAGCGGCAAGCAATACAGCACGCTCGACAACACCGACCCCAACGGCTTTGCCTACCAGGGCGCAAGCCGCTACTTCACCACCGACGTGCGCGTGCGCTACCAGATCAGCAAGCAGGTCAGCGCTGCCGTGGGCATCGACAACCTCAACAACTACCAGTTCTGGAACTTCCACCCCTACCCGCAGCGCAGCTACATGGCTGAGTTGAAGGTCTCCCTTTGAAAGGAAAACATCCCATGTCTCTGAATACTATGAAAAAGATAGCTGCTGCCGTATTGCTGACTAGCACTTGCGGCCTGTTGGTACCTGCATCTGCCCATGTGGTGCTCGAATACCAGGTGGCCCCGGCTGGCGCTAGCTACAAGGCCGCCTTCAAGGTGGGCCATGGCTGCGGCGCGGCGCCCACGCGGCAGGTGGTGGTGGACATCCCCGCAGGCATGCGCGGCGCGCGCCCCATGCCCAAGCCGGGCTGGACGCTCGACGTGCAGCGCGACAAACTGGCCCAGCCGTACACCAGCCACGGCCGCAGCATCACCGAAGACGTGGTGCGCATCACCTGGACAGCCAAGACGCCGGACGACATGCTGCAGAGCGCCCATTACGACGAGTTTGTGCTGGTCGCTCAGGCGCCCGAGCAGGCCGGCACCGTGTACTGGCCGGTGCGCCAGGTATGCACCGAGGGCCGCAACGACTGGACCGAGGTGCCGACGGCGGGGCAGAAACTGTCGGACCTGAAGTCCCCTGCGGCCGCGCTGGAGATTCTGCCCACCGGTGGCGCCGCTGCGCACAATCATTGACAGTCGGGCCTGCTCTCGCATCCCTTTCCCTTCTTGCCAACCGAAAGACATTCCTCATGAAAAAACTGCTCCACACCGCTGCCGTCGTTGCCGCACTGCTCGGCACCCCCGCATGGGCACAGACAGCACCCGTCAAGGTCGAAGGCGCCTGGGCACGCGCCAGCGTGCAGGGCCAGAAGGCCACGGGCGCGTTCATGCGCCTGACCGCCAAGGACGGTGCCCGCCTGGTGCGTGCCGAGTCGCCTGCGGCCGGCCTTACCGAAGTGCACGAGATGAAGATGGAAGGCGACATCATGAAGATGCGCGCCGTGCCCACGCTGGACCTGCCGGCAGGCAAGACGGTGGAACTCAAACCCGGCGGCTACCACGTCATGCTACTGGACCTGAAGGCGCCTTTGGCCAAGGACAGTTCGGTGCCAATCACCCTGGTGTTCCAGGACGCCCAGGGCGTGGAAAGCAAGCTGAACCTGACAGTGCCTGTGGGGACATCCGCGCCCGGTGGCGCCACAGCAGGCAGCATGATGGATGGGCATAAACACTGAGATCCCGGCCGCCGCAGCGCCTTCGCGGATGCAGTGCATTGGAGTAAGCTGTGCCTCCTCAGAACCTTCCCAAGGTTCTAAAGACCCACCTCTTGCGGAGCGGCCATGAGCGACACATCCAACTTCGGTTTCGGCAAATTCGTCCCCGGTTTTGACTTTCTGCAAAGCCTGGCCAAGGGGGCGTCCAGCAGCATTCCGCAGTTGCCCAACCTCTCCAACTGGGTGGCCCCCACCATCAGCGTGGAAGAGCTGGAAAAGCGCATCGAAGAACTGAAGGCCGTGCAGTTCTGGCTGGAGCAGAACTCGCGCGCGCTGGCCGCCACCATCCAGGCGCTGGAGGTGCAGAAGATGACCTTGGCCACGCTCAAGGGCATGAACTTCAGCATGGGCGATGTGGCCAATGCCTTCAAGCTCAAGACCGCCGACACCGTGATGAGTGGTGTGCAGAAGGCCGCTGACACCGTCACCGGCGCTGCCGAAGCAGTGGCTGGCGCGGCGGCCCGCGTCACGGGCCGCGCCGCCGTTGAAGAGGAAACCTCGGACGAGGCCGACGCCGAGTCCGCACCCGCTGCAAAAGCCAAGCCCAAAGCCAAGGGCAAGACCTCGGCTGCGGCCGAGCCCGCCGTGGTGGACCCTATGCAATGGTGGGGTGCGCTCACCAGCCAGTTCCAGCAGATTGCGGCCAACGCCATGAAGGATGCGGCCAAGCAGACCGCCATCGACACCACCAAGAACATGGCCACGGGCCTGGCCAAGGAAGCCCTAAAGACGGCCACCGGCATGGCCAGCCAGTTTGCCGCCAGGGGCATGCAGACCATGCAGGGCGGTGCCAAGCGCGCGGCGGCATCATCCGCAGGCGCCGCCAAAAAGGCCGCTGCAGCCAAAAAGCCCGCAGCCCGCAAAACCACCACGAAGCCCGCCGCCAAGAAGACCAGCAGCACCCGCAGCCCGGCAGCCCGCAAGCGAGCGGGCTGACGCCCGCGGGCGGGTGTGGCAACCCGCAGGTGCGCCCTACTGGCCTACCCCCGCCCAGGCATGGAGACCACCACCATGAAACTATTTCCCACCGGCCACGCCACCCACCCGCAGTGGCGCATGGCTGCTGCCCTGGTGCTGGCGCAGCTGCGCGCCCAGATGGCGCTGCCCGGTTACGCACCCGCCCCCACGCTGGGCCTGCTCTACATCACCGACCACTATGCGAGCGACGCCCAGTCGCTGCTCGACTACCTGAGCGCGGAGCTGCCTGAGGTGACCGACTGGAGCGGCACCGTGGGCGTGGGCGTGTCGGCCAACAACGCTGAGTACTTTGACGAGCCTGCGCTGTCGGTGATGCTGCTCGATGTGCCAGCAGACCAATACCGCGTGTTCTCGGGTGTGGCACCGCTGCCCACCCATGCGCCGCACCCAGGCGCCGGCTTTGCAGCCCATACCGCACTGGTGCATGCAGACGGCCACACGCCTGAGCTGGCCGAGCTGCTGACCGAGATGGCCGCACGCACCGAAACGGGCTACCTGTTTGGCGGTCTCTCTGCCAGCCGCACGGCCAGCGTGCAGTTTGCCGTGGGCGGCGACGGCAACATGGCCGGGCAGGGCGGTGCCGGTGGGGTGTTTGACGGTGGCTTGTCGGGCGTGGCATTTGGCGCCGGGGTGGCGATGGTGTCGCGTGTCACGCAAGGTTGCCAGCCCGTCGGGGCGCTCCACACCATCACCGCAGCGCAGGACAACGTGGTGCTCACGCTCGATGGCGAGCCCGCGCTCGATGTGTTGCTCGACACGCTGCAGGTGTCGCTCGATGGCAGCGACCCGCAGCCCGCATTGCGCAAGGTGCGTGCCACGCTGGCCGGGCTGGTCAATGCCGGTGAACAGCCCCAGGGCCAGCGCCGCACGGGCCACTTTGGCACCGACACGCGTGTGCGCCACATCGTGGGGCTGGACGGCAGCCGCCGGGGCGTGGCCCTGGCCGACCATGTGGAGCCGGGCATGCACCTCGCGTTCTGCCAGCGCAACGTGGCGGCCGCGCGGGCCGACCTCATGCGCATCTGTGCAGAGATTCGGGAGGAGCTGGAACCCGAGGAGCTGGAGCCCGCGCCACCTTTGGCGTCCTCCGCGCAGGGCAGCGGGTTGGCGCCCGCGCCCGGCATGGCCGCACTGGGTGTGCAGCCGCAGGCGGGACGGCGCATTTGCGGCGCGATCTACGTGAGCTGCTCGGGCCGGGGCGGCCCGCATTTTGGTGGGCCCAGCGCCGAGCTGCAGATCGTGCGACATGCGTTGGGCGACGTACCACTGGCCGGTTTCTTTGCGGGCGGTGAGATCGCGCACCACCACCTGTACGGCTACACCGGGGTGCTCACGGTGTTTGTGGACGGCGAGCCCTCACCGCCCTGATCTGAAGAAGAGGGGGCTGGCTGGCACAGCCGCCCCCGCAATCCCCAATACCGGTCAGCCCGCGCCGTTCTCGTCGGACTCGGCTTTTTCCTCGGGCGTCAGCTGTGTGGCCAGGATCTTGTCGATGGTCTTGCCATCCATGTCCACCACTTCGAGCTTCCAGTCCTCCCACTGCACCGTATCGGTCACCTTGGGCAGGCGGCCGGTCAGCAGCATGATCATCCCGCTGAGCGTGTGGTAGCGGCCGCGTTCTTCCTCGGGCACAGCGTCCAGGTTCAGGCGGTCTTTCAGCTCGGGCACGGGGATGTGGCCGTCCAGCAACCAGCTGCCGTCCTCGCGCTGCAGCGCCCACGAGGTCTCGGGGTCGCGCGGCTGGAACTCGCCCGTGATGGCCTCGATCAGGTCCTGCAGCGTGACGATGCCCTGCACCTCGCCATACTCGTCGATCACAAACGCCATGTGCACGTCCGACAGGCGGAAGTTGTCCAGCAGCTCCATGCCCGTGATGGTCTCGGGCACATACAGCGCGGTCTGCAGCGGCTGGTCGGCCAGGCTGCCCCGTGCCTTGTCGCGCAGGGTGCGGGACAGCCATTGGCGCGCGTTGATCACGCCCAGGATGTTGTCCATGCCGCCGCGCACCACCGGAAAGCGCGCGTGGTCGGACTCTTCGATGCACTTCAGGTTTTCTTCAAACGACGCATCGACATCCAGGCACACCACGTCACCACGCGGCACCATCAGCGAGCCGATCTGGCGGTCGTCCAAACGGAACACGTTGCGCACCATGGTGTGCTCGTGCGATTCGATGACCCCTGCGGTGGTGCCTTCGACCAACATGGCGTGGATCTCTTCTTCGGTCACCGGGCTGCCACTGGTTTCCTTCACGCCCAAAAGGCGCAGCAGCGTGCGCGTGGAGGTGGATAGCAGCAACACAAACGGCTTGGTGGCCAGTGCCAGGAAGTTGATGGGCCGCGCCACCAGGCGTGCAAAGGTCTCGGGGTAGGACTGGCCGATGCGCTTGGGCACCAGCTCGCCCACCACGATGGAGAAGTACGTGATCAGCACCACCACCAGGCCGGTGGCCGCGTAGCCACCGTAGGGCAGGGGCACGCCCATGCGATCCAGCCAGGCGGCCAGCGGGGCGGCCAGAGCGGCCTCACCCACAATACCGTTCAGCACCCCGATCGACGTGATGCCGATCTGGATGGTGGAGAGAAAGCGCGTGGGGTCTTCGCCCAGCTTCACGGCAGCGGCGGCACCGCTATCGCCCTCATCAATCAGCTTTTGCAACCGCACCTTGCGGGCCGTAACCAGAGCGATCTCTGACATGGCAAACAGGCCGTTGAGACAGATGAGGGCGAACAGTATTGCTATTTCCATACAAAGGGCGCCTTGCACGCCCTTGGGTGTTGAGAAGCGACCAATTGTAAGGACAGGGGCCAGAGACCCTGCGCAGGCTCCTAGCCGCCCTCTGTGGGCAGGCCGGTTTCGTCCCATTCGGGCAGCCCCCCGCGCAGCCAGTACACCGACTGGAAGCCCTTGGTGGTGGCCACCTTGGCGGCCTTGTACGACTTCCAGCATTCGGCGCCGTTGCACGCAAATATCACCGGCTTGGCCTTGTCCAGACCCTTGAGCTTGTCCAGTGCCTGGAAATCATCCTGGGCCGCATTGAAGGCCACATCCTTGAGGCTCTTTTCGACGTACGCGGCGAACACGGCGCCACGGATGCGCTTGGTCTTGAATTCCTTTTCGGTGCGGGTGTCCACCAGCGTGGCGCCTTGCGTCAGCAGGGTCTGGGCTTCGCGCGCACTGACGCGGTTCACGCCGGGCAGGCTGGTGGGGGTGAACAGCCCCAGCTCGGCCACGCGGCGGTATTCCACAGCCTCCGGGCGCACCGAGACCAACGGCAGGCCGCTGGCGGAGGACGATGAGCCGAACCACTGGGCCAGCTTGCTGCGGGCATCCGTCGGCAGGTCCTTCTTCACCACGATGGAGAAACCCCCCGGCACGGGCTGCGACGTGGCCAGCACCCGCGCGATGCCGGGGTGCGCCGCCGACCATTCGGCCCAGTCGTCCTCGCGCACCACGGTGGCGTCCGCCGTGCCCAGGGTCAGGGCCGTGAGGCCCGCCTGCGGGAATTTCTCGTACTGCACGGCCCGCAGGTCCTGGAGAGACAGTCCCGCCTCGTTGAGCATGCCGCGTGCCATGTAGGTGTAGACCGAGTCCTGCTGGGGCAGGTACAGCCTTTTCCCTTTCATCGCGGGCACCGCCGCGATCTGCTGCAGCCCGACCAGCAGGTATTTGTCTGATTTGTGCGTCGCGCCCACCAGTTCATAACCGCGTTGCAGTGCAGACGCCGCTACCTGGGCCGGGCCAATGAAGATGTCGTAGCCCGCACTGCGGGTGGCGCGCATCACGTCGGCCAGGTCGTCGCTGGTGGTCAGTGCCACAGGCTGGCCGGCGGCCTTGGACAGGCCCGACTCGGCCGATGTGCGCAGGATGGAGTGTGCCGCCTTGCGGGCGGTGGGCTCCACCGCCACCATGGCCGTCAGCTGGGCCTGCGCAGCGCTGCAGCCCAGGCCCCAGAGCAGGAGCAGCCCGAGTGGTCGCCAGGATCGTTTTTTGATGATGTTCATAGCGCTTTTTCTTCTCCCCACAACAAAGCGCGAATATGCCCACGGCCTCCGCACCTGCGTACGAATGTTTCCGATGTTTTGTTTTTGTTACTTCTGCTAACGACGCCGAACGTGCGGTGAGAGGGGCTGCCGCACAGAATGCGGGCTGGCCCGATGCCCTGCGCTTGCGAGGGGAATCGGGGGCGAAAGGTTTTGTCCACCCCACTCTTTGGAGACGTTCGCATGAAAGATTCGATGACCCTGCCGCGCCGCCACATGCTGGCCGGAAGTGCTGCCGCCTTGAGCGCGCTGGGCCTGGCCGGATGGACGGGCAGTGCGCGCGCCCAGCAAGCCGCCGCCCCCGCAGCCAAGCCGCTGCCCGCCTATGCAGGGTGGAAGTCGCCGGACGCACTGATCGTGCACAGCAGCAGCACCCTGGAAACCCGGCGCTCCGCTTTCGGCACCAGCGTCATCACGCCGTCCAACCAGCTGTACGTGCGCAACAACCTGCCTGCGCCCGATGCCGCCATCCTCGACAACCGTGACGCATGGATGGTCTCCGTCGAAGGGGTGAAGAGCCCGCGCAGCCTCACGCTGGCTGAGCTCAAGACGCTGGGCGTGGAGACCGTGGCCACCGTGCTGCAGTGCTCGGGCAACGGCCGGGGCTTCTTTCCCAGCAAGCCCAGCGGCACGCCCTGGTCGGTGGGCGCCGCGGGCTGCGTGGTTTGGAGCGGCGTGCCGCTGCGCAACGTGGTGGCGGCCCTGGGCGGGCTGGCCGACGGCGCAACCTACCTGACCGGCACAGGCGGCGAGAAGCTGCCCGAGGGGGTGGACCCGCTCACGGTGCTGGTGGAGCGCTCGGTGCCCGTGAAGGCGATGGACGACGCGCTGCTCGCCTGGGAGATGAATGGCGAGCCGCTGTCGCTGGCACATGGTGGCCCGCTGCGGCTGGTGGTGCCTGGCTACCAGGGTGTGAACAACATCAAGTACGTCAAGCGTGTGGCCTTCGGCAGCGCTCAGTCGCAGGCACGCATCATGTCGCACGGCTATCGCATGTCGCCGCCCGGCAGCAAGGCCAGCCCCGACCAGCCTTCGGTGTGGGAGATGGGCGTGAAGTCGTGGATCAACGGCCCCTTGGCCGACAAGGGCGCGCTCAAGCCCGGCCAGGTGCTGGTGCATGGCGTGGCCTTCGGGGGCACGCGCGCCATCAAGGGCGTGGAGGTGTCGGCCGACGGCGGCAAGACCTGGCAGGCGGCCAAGCTCATCGGCCCCGACCTGGGGCCGTTTGCCTGGCGGCAGTTTGCGCTGCCCATGCGCCTAGAGGCGGGCTCCCATGTGCTGGCGAGCCGCGCCACCGACACGGCAGGCAATGTTCAGGCCGAGCAGCGCGAAGAAAACCTGGGCGGCTACAACAACGCCAGCTGGCGCGACCACGCCGTCACCGTCTCCGTGGCCTGACATGGGTGGGCGCAACCGAGCGCGCCGCGTCGCAGCGGCGTTGTGGGCCGCTGGCGCCTGTGCGTCGGCCTGGGCCGCCGACCCGGCAGAACTGGCGCGCGGCAAGGCGCTGTTTACCAAGATCCAGCCCGCCTGCGCCGTGTGCCACACGCTGCAGGCGGCGGGCGCCGAGGGGCAGGTGGGCCCGGTGCTGGATGAGCTGAAGCCCGACGCAGGCCGTGTGCTGCGCGCGCTCAAGGGGGGCATTGGCGTGATGCCCTCGTATGCCGAGCGCATGAGCGAGAAGGACATGCAAGCTGTGGCGCAGTTTGTGGCGCACGCCACAGGCGCGGCCAAGTAGGCGCAGGCTTTCGCGTCGGTTGCAGCGCTCCCTCGCTACAACCGCGCGATGCTTCAGGCAGCTGTGCGCGAAGGCACCAGCGTCGCTCCCGCCGCACGTCCTTGCAAACCCTGGAACGCAAAGTCCACCTCGGGCACGCGGCCGCTCACGATGTCGGCCAGCGCCTTGCCAGAGCCGCAGGCGTGCGTCCAGCCCAGCGTGCCGTGGCCGGTGTTGAGGAACAGGTTGCCCACTTTGGTCTTGCCGATCAGCGGTACGTTGCTGGGCGTGGCGGGGCGCAGGCCGCTCCAGAACTGCGCCTGGGTGGTGTCGCCCGCGCCGGGGAAGAGCTGCTCCACGCGCCGCACGATGGCTTCGCAGCGCACCTGGTTCAGGTGGCGGTCGTAGCCGTTCAGCTCCGCCGTGCCCGCAATGCGCAGACGGTCATCGCCCCGCTCGCTGGTGTAGCGCGAGAACACCAGCTTGAATTCATCGTCCGTCAGGCTCACCTGGTGTGCCTTGGCCGCGTCCTTCACCGGCATGGTCACCGAGTAGCCCTTGGCCGGGTAGATGGGCAGCGGGATGCCCAGCGGCTGCGCCAGCAGCGGGCTGAACGAGCCCATGGCCAGCACAAACGCATCGCCGCGCACACGTTCGAAGCGGCCTTCGGCATTGGTCACTTCCACATGGTCGATGCGACCACCTGCCTCGCGCAGCGCGGTGATGTGGTGGCCCATGCGGAACTGCACGCCCGCCGCTTCGCACAGCTTGGCCAACTCGCGCGTGAACTGGTTGGCGTCGCCGGATTCGTCTTCTGCCGTGTAGGTGGCACCGGCCAGCTGCGGGCGGATGTGGGACAGCGCAGGCTCGATGCGCACGGCCTCGTCAGCGCTGATGACCTGGCGCTCGCAGCCCAGCGCACGCATCTGCTCGGCCGGGGCCAGGGCGCCGTCGAATTCCTTCTGGTTGGTATAGAAGTGCAGGATGCCTTGCGTGCGCTGGTCGTACTGGATGCCGGTGGCCGCGCGCAGCTGCTGCAGCGTGTCGCGGCTGTAGGTGCCCAGGCGCACGATCTGCTCGATGTTGTGGCGCGTGCGCGCTGGCGTGCAGTTGCGCAGGAAGGACAGGCCCCACAGCCACTGCCGCATGTCGGCGCGCAGGCGGAACAGCAATGGCGCGTCCTCTTTGCCCAGCCACTGCAGCACCTTGAGCGGGGCGCTCGGGTTGGCCCAGGGCTCGGCGTGGCTCACCGAGATCTGGCCGCCGTTGGCAAAGCTGGTCTCGGCGCCGGGCGAGCCCTGGCGGTCGATGACGGTCACCTCGTGACCCAGTTGAGAGAGGAAATAAGCCGAAGTCACGCCGAGCAAGCCGGCGCCCAAAACGATCACGCGCATGATTTTCAAAGCCTTTCTGGGCTCTGGCGCTAGAACAATATGCGCTGACAGCTATGAATTCAATAGCGTGCAGCTGGCGCATGAATGCCCTAGCTGCCGCTCCCCCTGTCCTTGGTACCTGAGAGATTCACCGCCACCCACCCGGGCTGCGGCTTGCTCCTTCGGTGCGCTTCGCGTTGCGCGAGGCGGCTCTCCAGACGGCTTTGATGAATGGTGCAGTACGGGACCTGAGCGTGTATGGGAGTTTGCGCCTTCGGTGCAGCGGCGGCCGGTGGCTGCCGTGCTCTCCTGCGAGGCCGATTCTAGGGGGCAAGCCTGTGCGCAGGACCGACTCCGGCGGCTAATGGGGCGCAATCGTTGCTGATGCAGCGGGGCGTGGCCCCCGTGGGGGGTGCCGATAATCCCGCCGACCCCTTGCACCACGGAGAGTTTTGCCATGTCCCCCACCGCTTTGGACCCAGTCGCCAGCGCCGCCGTCATCACCCAGGCCCGGGAAGGGCGCACGCCCCGCACGCTGGACTTTCCCGTGGGGCTGCGCCCGCGCGATGCCACCGAGGCCTATGCCGTGCAGGACGCGGTGGTGCGTGCACGCGGTGACGTCGTCGGTTGGAAGGTCGGGGCTGCATCGCCCCAGGCGCAACCGGCACGCGCTGCACTCACGCGCGATTCGGTGTGGTTGGCTGCAGCGGGCGAGCCCGTGCTGCTGGCTGCATCTGGTTTTGCCGTGATGGGGGTGGAGGCGGAACTGGTCTACGAACTGGGGGCCGACCTGCCCGCCCGTGCCACCCCCTACAGCGCTGCCGAAGTGCTGGCGGCCGTGGTGTCGGTGCGTGCCGCCATCGAGGTCTGCGACACACGCTTTGCCGCCTGGGCGCAGCAGGGTGAGTGGAGCCGCCTGGCGGACCAGGCCTGCCATGGGGCGCTGATCGTGGGGTCCGGCACAGACGCTGTGGGAGCGGTCCAGCCCCTGGCGCAAGGAGTGACGCTGTCCGTGAACGGGTCGGCGGCCGTGCAGCATGCCGCCTGGGGCAACCCGGCAGGCGACCCGGTGCGTCTGCTGGTGTGGCTGGCCAACGAAGGCGCACGCAGCCTGGGGGGGCTGCGTGCGGGGCAGTGGGTGACCACAGGCTCGTGCACCGGCACCGTGCTGATGGCGCCGGGTTCCGAGGTGGTGGCGGACTTTCCGGGCCTGGGGCAGGCGGTGTTGCACCTGCGCTAGGTGCGCAGGGCCTTGCGCCCTGCCTCGCCAGCGGTGCGTCGATCAGTTGCGGCGCGGGTTGTCAGGCTGGTGGTCGCGGCGGTTGGGCACGCCGTCGCCATCGCGGTCGCGGTCGTTGCGGTTGACGATGCCATCGCCATCGCGGTCCCAGCCACCCCGGTGCAGCTCCCAGCGACCATCGCGCTGGTCCCACTGAGGGGCACGGTAGCGGTAGCCGGGCCGTACTTTTTCAAAGTGGCCTTGCACCCACACGTGGCGGTGGCCCCGCCAGTCCCAGTAGCCGGGCACCCACACCTGGCCCCTGCGGGCATGCGGGACGGCCTCGCGGCGGGGCGGTGGCGGAGCCGGGATGACGACGCCCGGCTGAACGATGACGGTGGTCTGGGTGGCGACCTGTGCCTGTGCCGGGGCCGTGGTGCCCAGCAGGGCCGCCAGGGCAAGTGCCGAGGCGGTGAGGGTCTGGCTAAAAAGGGAAGTGGTGGTCATGGTGAAACTCCTGGTGGTAGGGGCCCTGGCTCAGGCGGTAAGGGGGGTGCCCGTGGAGCCAGAGGGGGCCGGGTATTGCGCCTTGGGGTCCATCGTTGCCGATGGGCGCGTGGGCATTTGTCAGCGGGTCTGCGCCGGTGGGGCCGTGCGGTGGCGCAGGCCCCCACCTTGCGCAGCGGGGTGACCGAGGGGGCTTAGCGGCGGTACGGGTTGTCCGGGCGCTGGTCATAGCGGTTGGGCACACCGTCTCCGTCGCGGTCACGGTCGTGGCGGTTCGGTACACCGTCGCCATCGCGGTCCCAGCCGCCGCGCTGCATGTCCCAGCGGCCGCCGTTCTCGACCCAGCGGGGCTCGCGGTAGTGGTAGCCCGGGCGGGCCTTCACCCAGTAGCCCTGCATCCACACATGGCGGTGGCCGCGCCACTCCCAGTGGCCGGGCACCCACACCATGCCGCGGCGCGGGTGGGGCGCCACCTCGTAGCGGGGTGGGGGCGGTGCCTGGTACTGCACGAGCACCGGAGCGGGTTGCTGATAGACGGGCGTGCCAGCCTGGATGACGACGGTGGCGCTGGTCTGCGCCTGCGCCGCGCTTGCGGCGCCCAACGACAGCAGGGCGATGGACACAGCGGCAAGTGCTTTGCGGGCCATAGGGTTCTCCTCAGAAGTGATTCCTTGCGGAACCGGAGACTTCATGGTGCGCAGGCTGCGTCAAGCCCGTGTAGTCCAATTGCGAAGCTTTGTGAAGGTGTGTTGCCGATCTCGCAGACACGCGCCCGCCGCGTGACTTTTGTCACACCTGCGGCAGGCAACCTGTGGCCCGCGTCATCGCCACCACACCAGCGCCGCAATCACCAGCAGCGCACACCAGGCCGGGTGTCTGCCGCGGGTGGCGCCAAACACCAGCAGGCCGCTGGCCAGGGTGGCGATACCCGCTACATCGGCCACCCAGGCGCCCAGTGCCGCGTCCCAGGGCGCGGTACCCAGGCGCCAGAGCAGGGCGCTCAGTGCCCAGCACAGCACCGAGGCCACATGCCAGGTGCCCCAGAGGATGCGCAGATGGGAAGTGCGCAGCACCAGCCGCGCTGCGGTGGGCGACCTGGGGCCGGCACGCGAACGCAGGCTACGAAACAGCAGGGCTTCTCCGAGCACGGAATGGGCCATGCCCACCAGGGCCAGCCCGGAGGCGGCAAGGGTCAGTGCGGTGTTGGTCATGGGTGAATGGTCAGTACATCGTGGGCCCGGGTATGCACCCGCGCACCCAGCTGCGTCAGCAGGTGCATCAGCCCCATCCACATGCGCTCGAACGCGGGCATCTCGCCGGGTATCTGGGCCAGGTGCTGGCCCAGCACGCGCTGGTGCCGGCTGGGGGTGATGGGTGGCGGTGTTTTGGTGCCAAAGTCAAACACCGGCTGGGTCAAGGGCTCGATCTGCCAGGCCTGCATCTCGGCCAGTGCGGGGGCGAGTTCGGTGGCGTAGGCCTGCACGGTCAGGTCCTTGCTCAAGAGCCCCAGAGTCTGGTAGGCCTGCAGCACCTGTGCGTTGCGCGTGGGGTCGGTGGGGTCGCGCAGCAGTGCAGACCACGCGTGCACCACTTGCGCCCTGAATGCGCTGGGCAGGGCGCGCGTGCAGCCAAAGTCCAGCACGCCCACCGTGCCATCGGGCGCGAACAGAAAGTTGCCCGGGTGCGGGTCGGCATGCACCCGCCCCAGCACAAAGATGCAGTGCGTGAACCAGTCCCACAGATGCTGCCCGGCCTGGTCGCGCAGTGCCTGCGGTGGCTGTGTGGCCAGCCAGGCCTGCAACGGTAGCCCGGGCAAGAATTGCTGCGTGAGCACCTGGGCCCACGTGTGCGAGAGGATGGGCTGCGCCATCACCACGCCCGGCTGCACGGCGTGCTGGGCGAACCATTGCAGCTGCTCGGCCTCCTGCAGGTAGTCCACCTCGCGCAGCAGGGTGGCCTCGATCTCGGTCATCACGCTGTCCAGCACGGCATCGGTGGGCAGCGGCATGTCGGTGTGGGCCAGTGCGCGCAGCGCGGCGCGCATCAGCCGCATATCGCTGGCGATGGTGGCGGCAATGCCGGGGTACTGCACCTTCACGGCCACCGTGCCGTGGCCTGCGAGCTGTGCGCGGTGCACCTGGCCCAGGCTGGCGGCGGCAAACGCGGTGGGCTCGAACTGGTCGAACAGCGCCTCGGGCTCTTGCCCGAATGCCTGGCGGAACACGCGGCCCACCAGTGCGCGGTTGAGCGGCGGGGCCTGGTGGTGGGCGCGTGCCAGCTCGCTGCGCACGCCGTCGGGCAGCAGGCCCGGGTGCATGCTGAGCAACTGCGACACCTTGAGCGCCGAGCCGCGCAGCTGCCCCAGCGCGCCAAACAGGATGCGGCCCAGCGCGGCCTCGTGCTCGGCCTGCGCCTGGGCCGTGGGTGTGCGCACACGGTGCCCCAGCTCGGCCATGCCAATGCGCGCCGCTGCCAGCCCCGTGATGGCACTGCGGGCCAGCTTGCCGGTGCGGGGGGCGTCAGTGCGGGCCATGGTCTGCCAGGCGCTGCATCATGGCTCGCACGATGCGGCGGTGAAAGGGCGTGATGACGGCCATGTAAGCGTGGCCCAGGGCGTTGTGGATGTGCACCACCGTACTGACCACGACGGTGGCTGGGGCCGTGCCTTGCTGCCCCTGCTTGGTCAGCGACACCTGTACGTCCAGGTGCTTGTCGTCCTGGCCCATCACGACTTCGGTATCGCTCAGGTGCCGGATCAGGAAGATGCCCACACGGTCGCCCACGCGGTAGCTGCGGGCATCGCGTGGAGAGCGGCCGCTGGCAGGCGGATGGCCGTCGTGCAGTTGCCCCAGGTCCTTCAGGCCCACCAGCCGCACCAGCTTGTTGCGCACGGCCATGAGCTGCTGCGTCCAGCGCGGGGTGCGGGCTACAACGTCCAGCCAGGTTTGCAGGGCGTTCTGTGCGGGGTGGTCGTCAGCCACTTCGTAAGCGTCAAAAAACTGGGCGCCGGGCAGGGTGGCGTGGATGGCAGTGCCCGCGGGCACAGGGATCTCGCGCACAGTGGGGGCGGCGGTCATGCGGACTTCCTCTTGCGTGGCGTGGCTGCGGGCTTTGCCGCAGGTGCGGGGCTGGCGGCTTTGGGTGTTGCACGTGGTTGGCGTGGCTTACCGGTTTTGCTGGGCTTGCGGGGCGACTCAGAAGGCTGTGATGCAGTGGATGAGGCGGCGGCTGCGGTGTGCGCAGGGGCGCGATCCATAGGCGCGCTGGCCATGGCCTGCTGGGCCATGTGCAGCATGCCCATCAGGCCGCTGCCGTGTTGCACCATGCGGGCCATCTGGCTGCGCAGCACAAAGCCGCCCAGTTGCAGCACGCGGTTGACCAGCCCGCCGCGCAGCGCCTGCACCAGTACGCCCAGCGACAGGTCCACCAGCTGCGTGGTGTCGGCAAATTCGTCGGAGGTGTCGGCCAGCCAATACGTCACCACCCCGGCCAGGTAGTCGGTGTACAGCCCGCCCGCCAGGCCCTTGAAGTCGCAGGGCTCGATCTCGCCGCTGGCCTCGGCCGCTTCCAGAAAGCTCGCCACCGCCTCGCGCAGGCTCTGGCGCGCGGCCAGCGGCTCGGCCAGCATCGACAGTGGCGAGCGCCGCGCCAGGCCGCGCACCTGGGCCACAAACTCGCGGTCGGCCAGCAGGCGTTCCAGCACGGCATCGGTCAGGCGCTGCAGCTTTTCTTGCAGGGCGTAGCCCGCAAAGCCCGGCGTTTGCAGCGTGTCGGCCAGCGCCTGGTGGGCCACGTCGTCCAGGTAGCCCAGGACGATGCGGTCCTTGGTGGGGAAGTATTTGTAGATCGTGGCGTCGCCAATGCCGGCGGCGCGTGCGATGTCTTTCATCGTCGTGCCGTCAAAGCCCTGGCGGGTCATGAGGTCCACCGCGCTGGCCACGATCTGGCGGCGCGTGGCGTCTTGCTGCTGGCGGGTGGTTTTCATTTGACTATTCTTAAATTGAGTAAATTTGCAATTTAAAGAATAGTTATTTCTCTTTGTCGCGTCAAGCCACCTCTTGGCAGGCGCAAGCAGGGGTTTTGAGGCGTTTTTAGCCTCAAGCGCAGGTAAGTCATGCGCTGATAGCTATCAAAAAGATAGTGATTGAATGCGGGGCCAGGGCACTGCGGCCTGCTCCCGCACCTGTGAGGCGGCCGCTGCGCTCAACCAAGGGCAGAAGTTGGCTTGCAGCGACGGCTGCCGCTTGCAGGGGCCCGCGAAATCGGCGTGAGGCTTACCGCCGCATGCTGGCAAACGCCTCGAACTCCCAGCTGCGCATGGCCAGCAGCAGGGTGTAGCCCTCGCGCTCGCGGTCGGGCAGCTTCTGGTCGGCCAGGTGCTGCTGGGCAAAGTCCTGCGCCACGCGCTGCATGCGCTCCATGAACGCGGGCGCCAGGCTGCGGCTGATGTTGCCGTGCACCAGCAGCACGCCTTCGCCTGGGCCATCAAAGCCGCCCGCAAAGTAGTCCAGCAGCGCGTGCTCGCGGAAGTAGTTCATCACCGGGCCATGTGGGCGCCAGCGGAAGGTCTTGGCCAGCTTGAGGCGGTAGCGGTTGAGCGGCCGCAGCTCGATGATGCCGATGCGGTCCAGCTGCGCCAGGTACTTGATGCCCTCGGCCTCGGTCAGGCGGTAGTAGCCTGTCACCTGCTCCAGCGTCCACTGGCTCAGCACACAGATCGCCATCAGCAGCAGCTTCTTGTCGGCCACCACGGCCTTTTCCTGCTCGTGGGTCAGCTCTTTCAGCAAGGGCTGTTCGTCGGCCACGCGCCGCGCCAGGTCGGCAAAGTCCAGCGCCAGCGCGCGGCAGATGGCGTCGATGCGCGACAGCGGCATGTCGCCCTTGGCCAGCATGCGCTTGACGCTGGACTCGGCCATCCCCAGTGCCAGCGCCAGGTCGGCGTAGGTCATCTGTGCGGTCTTGAGTTCTTTTTTGAGGGCGGTGACGAGGTCGGCGGTCGTGCTCATGGTGACGGGGCTCCTGGGTATCGATTATCAATACCCGAAGGTGCGTGGGTAGCCCCTTGCGCGACTTCTTGGGGCGGCCGGTGGCGCCGCTGCCCACACTGCGCGGCATCGTTCACTTTCTATGGCGTGTGTGATGTCTTCTTCCCCTGTGACTCTCCTTCGTTCGCGCGCCCTGGCAGGGCTGCCGCGCCTGTCGTGTGCCGAAACCGGCCTGGTGCTGGGCGCGGCTGCGCTGCTCGCCCTGGCGTTGTTCGGCCCGGTGCTGCCCGCCAGTGCGCACCAGCATGACTTTGCCGACCAGCGCACGCTGTGGGGCATCCCCTGTGCGCTGGATGTGTTGAGCAACCTGGCCTTTGCCTTGGCAGGTGCATGGGGTTGGTGGGGGCTGCGCCGTGTGCCGTCAGCCACGCTGGACGCCACCTCCCGTGCACTGGCGGCCCTGTTCTTTGGCGGGCTGCTGTGCACCGCTGCAGGTTCGGTGCTCTACCACTGGCAACCACAGGATGCGGGCCTGCTGTGGGACCGCCTGGGCATGGTGCTGCCCTTTGCGGGACTGCTGGGCCTGGCGGCGGCCAGCCGGGTGAGCGCGCGGGCGGGCGTGGCCGCTGCAGGCGCGGTGCTGCTGGCGGGGCCACTGGCCGTATGGGCGTGGATGCACACCGGCAACCTGCTGCCGTGGGCCGTGGTGCAACTGGGTGGTCTGCTGGTGGTACTGGTGCTGGCATGCCTGCCGCGCCGCGTCGGCGGGCTGGCTCTGCACCTGGGCGTGGTGGTGGTGCTGTATGCCCTGGCCAAGCTGCTGGAGGCGGCAGACCACTCGGTGTTCGAGGCCACAGGTGGATGGGTGTCGGGCCACAGCCTCAAGCATGTGCTGGCGGCAGGCGCGGCCTGGCCCGTGATGGCGGCATTGGGGGCGCTGGTGGCTTTGCGCCACAGTGACGCGGCGGTGATGCCGCGGGTCATGCCGTCCGGGCAGAATGGCGCCCACGCCGTGGGTGTCGCCCGCAGATCCGGCGCATGAAGCGCAGGTCCGGAAAATTCCAACAAGCCAACCCATCGGAAACGAGGAGAAACGCATGAGCCCCGACACCGCCTCCACCAGCGTGGCCCCCGCGCCCACGCACGAGGACCCGAACCAGTTTGCCCTCCTGCGCCAGCGGCGCTTTGCACCGTTTTTCTGGACGCAGTTTTCGGGTGCGGCCAACGACAACCTCTTCAAGTTCGCCTTCACGGTGATGGTGACCTACCAGCTCAGTGTGGACTGGCTGCCGCCCGCGATGGCGGGGCTGGTGATCGGCGCGCTGTTCATCCTGCCGTTCTTGCTGTTCTCGGCCACATCGGGCCAGCTGACCGACAAGTACGACAAGACGAAGATGATCCGCTTCGTGAAGAACCTGGAGATCGCCATCATGCTGGTGGCGGCCGTGGGCTTCATCGCGGGCAACATCCCCATCCTGCTGCTGTGCACCTTCTTGATGGGCGTGCACTCCACGCTGTTCGGGCCCGTCAAGTTTGCGTACATGCCCCAGGTGCTCAACGAGCGTGAGCTGACGGGCGGTAATGGCATGGTCGAGATGGGCACGTTTGTGGCTATCTTGCTGGGCAATGTGGCCGGCGGCCTGCTGGTGGCCATCCCGGGCATCGGTCACACCACCGTGGCTGTGGCCTGTGTGGTGGCTGCACTGATTGGGCGCGCCGTGGCGCAGTTCATTCCGTCCGTGCCCGCCACTGACCCAGGTCTCACCATCAACTGGAATCCCTTCACCGAAACCTGGCGCAACCTCAAGCTCGCAAACGAGAACGTGGTGGTGTTCCGCTCGCTGCTGGGCATCAGCTGGATGTGGTTCTTTGGCGCGGTGTTCCTGAGCCAGTTCCCCAGCCTGGCCAAGAATGTGCTGCATGGCAACGAGCAGGTGGCGTCGCTGCTGCTGGTGGTGTTCTCCATCGGCATTGGTGTGGGCTCGCTGCTGTGCGAGGTGCTCTCGCGCCGCCATGTCGAGATCGGCCTGGTGCCGCTGGGCGCCATCGGCATGAGCGTGTTCTCCATCGACCTGTATTTCGCGTCGCGCAGCCTGCCGCCGTCCGAGATCATGGGCCTGGCCGCCTTCGTGGCCCAGGGCGCCCACTGGCGCGTCATGCTGGACCTGGCGCTGCTCAGCCTGTTTGCCGGCCTGTACAGCGTGCCCATGTATGCACTGATCCAGATGCGCAGCCAGCCCACACACCGCGCACGCATCATCGCGGCCAACAATATTCTGAACGCGCTGTTCATGATCGGCAGCTCGCTCATCGCCGGCGCCTTGCTGGGCGCGGGCTTCACGGTGCCGCAGATCTTCCTGTTCACCGGCCTGGCCAACGCCGTGGTGGCGTTCTACATCTTCATGCTGGTGCCCGAGTACCTGCTGCGCTTCATCGCGTGGGTGTCGTCGCGGTTCGTATACCGCTTCAAGGTGCAAGGCGACGAAAACCTCCCTTCCACCGGCGCCGCCATCCTTGCCTGCAACCACGTGAGCTTTGTGGACGCCGTGCTGCTCATGGCCGCCAGCCCACGCCCCATCTACTTCGTGATGGACCACCGCATCTTCCGCGTGCCCGTGCTGGGCTGGCTGTTCCGCCTGGCCAAGGCGATCCCGATTGCGCCCTACAAGGAAGACCCGAAAACCTATGAGGCCGCCTTTGACCGCGCTGCCCAGGTGCTGCGCGAGGGCGACCTGCTCGCCATCTTCCCCGAGGGGGGCATCACCAAGGACGGGCAACTGCAAGAGTTCAAGGGCGGCATCATGAAGATCATCGAGCGGGCGAAGGCCGAGGGTGTCGAGGCCCCGGTGATCCCCATGGCGTTGACCAACCTGTGGGGCTCGTACTTCAGCCGCATCGAAAAGGGCGGCGCGATGGTGCGGCCGTTCCGCCGGGGGTTCTACAGCCGCGTGGGGCTGAATGTGGGCTCTGCCGTGGCGCCGACCGAGGTGCAGCCCACGCTGCTGCGCGAGCGGGTGCAAAAGCTGCTGACGGCCTGACCGAGGGGCGTGCGAGCCGCCCGTGGCTGGGCGGGTTCAGTCCGCCCGGATCTGCGCGCGCTGGGCAATGGCGCGCATGCGTGGCAACTCGTCTTCGATCTGCGCCAGCACGGCATCGCCTGTGGCGTAAGACGGCTCCAGCCCTGCGGCGATGAGTTTGTTGCGGATCTCGGCGTCCGCCAGCGTCTCGGCCAGTGCCTTGTGCAGCTTGGCCTTGGCCTCGGCGGGCAGGCCACGCGGCGCAACCACGGCCAGCCAGGAGTCGGCCGAGAACCCGGTAAAGCCACTTTCTGCCACCGTGGGCACGTCGGGCAGCTGGGTAGCCCGCGTGGCTCCTGTGACTGCAATGGCCTTGATCTTGCCCGCCTTGAGCTGTGGCAGCGCTGCCGCCGCGGTGTCGATGGTGAAGGGGATCTGCCCGCCCATCAGGTCGGCCATGGCGGGGGCGCTGCCCCGGTAGGGCACATGCATCAGCTTGATGCCGGCGGCCGACCAGGTCAGCTCGGCGGCAAAGTGCCCGGTGGTGCCGTTGCCGAACGAGCCGTAGGAGAACTTGTCGGGCGTGCGCTGCACGGCGGCGACCAACTGCCGGAGGTTGTTGACCGGCACATCGCGGTGGGCCAGCAGAATCAGAGGCACCCGGGCGACCAGGCCGACGGGCTCGTAGCTTTTGACGGGGTCGTAAGGCAGCTTGGCGTTCAGCGCGGGGTTCACGGTGAAGGTGGAGCCGGAGCTGATCAGCAGCGTGTAGCCATCGGCAGGCGCATTGGCCACATACGCGGCCCCCACCACGGTACCAGCGCCCGCCTTGTTTTCGACCACGATGGGCTGGCCCAGGCGGTCGCCCAGCTTCTTGCTGATGGTGCGGCCCACGATGTCCACGGCGCCCCCGGGCGGGAAGGGCACGACAAGTTGCACGGGCTTGGTGGGGTACCCGTCAGCGTGCGCCAGCCGCAACGGGCCCATTCCCAGCCCTGCGAGGGCCACCCCCACGAGGATCACGCTACGCCGTCTGACAAGCTGCAAGCACTTCATGGGGGCTCCTTGGATCGGGGGAACGGGCGGGGCCCTTGCCTTGGCAGTCAGGGCCCCTTTGAACAGGTGCTCAGATCAACGACAGCCCGGCCAGCTGTGCCAGCCGTTGCTGCTCGCTGGACGCATCAGCCGTTGCGAAAAAGAAAGCTGTATGCGTTCAACGCCGGCACCCCTCCCAGGTGCGCATACAGCACGCGGGAGCCTTCGGGGAATTCGCCCTTGCGCACCATGTCGATCATGCCGTGCATGGACTTGCCTTCGTACACCGGGTCGGTCAGCATGCCTTCCTGGCGCGCGCACAGGCGGATGGCTTCCAGCGTGCCCTCGTTGGGCAGGCCGTATTCAGGGCCGCCGTAGCGGGTGTCCAGGATCACGTCCTCGGCCGTGATCTCCTGTCCCAGCTCGACGAGTTGGGCGGTGTTCTGGGCAATGCGCAGGATCTGCGCATGGGTCTTCTCGGGCTTGGCCGAGGCGTCGATGCCGATCACCTTGCGCGCACGGCCGTCGGCCGCAAAGCCCACCACCATGCCGGCTTGCGTGCTGCCCGTGACCGAGCACACGACGATGTAGTCGAACTGGAAGCCCAGCTCCTTTTCTTGCTGCCGCACTTCCTCGGAAAAGCCCACAAAGCCCAGGCCGCCGTACGGGTGCTCAGAGCAACCGGCGGGAATGGGGAAGGGCTTGCCGCCCGCCTTCTTCACATCGTCCATGGCCTGCTCCCAGCTGGGACGGATGCCGATGTCAAAACCCGCAGCGTCCAGGCGCACGTCGGCGCCCATGATGCGCGACATCTCGATGTTGCCCACGCGGTCGTACACCGCGTCGGAGTAGTTCACCCAGTTTTCCTGCACCAGCACGCACTTCATGCCCAGGTGCGCGGCCACGGCGGCCACCTGGCGCGTCTGGTTGGACTGGATGCCGCCAATCGACACCAGCGTGTCGTAGCCGCCTGCGATGGCTTCGGGGATCAGGTATTCGAGCTTGCGCGTCTTGTTGCCGCCAAAGGCCAGGCCCGAGTTGCAGTCCTCGCGCTTGGCATACAGGTGCACCTTGCCGCCCAGGTGCGCCGACAGGCGGTTGAGGGGCGTGATGGGAGAGGGGCCGAAGGTGAGCGGGTGGCGGGCAAATTTCTGCAGGTTCATGGCGGTGTTCCGGTCGATGAAGAGGGGGCGCAAGCACGGGGCTTGCAGTGCCTTCATCGTAGAAAAACACGCGCATCAAGTGGTTGCAAAAATTGTCAAAATTTTGGCGTTTCAGTTTTCTGAAAGAGAATGCAAGCAATAAATATTTCTTCAGATTGTTTATGTGCGCAACAAAAGTTCGTTCCAAGAATGCACCACAGGCCGATGTCTCTGCCGAGCTGGACCGCACCGACAAAGCCATCCTGCGGCAGCTGCAGCGTGATGCGTCGTTGTCCAATGTCGCGCTGGCCGAAAAGGTGCATCTGAGCCCGCCCGCCTGCTTGCGCCGGGTGGAGCGCCTGCGGCGCCTGGGGCTCATCGACAAGGTGGTGGCTCTGCTCAACCCCCAGGCCGTGGGGGCGGGCATGCTGGTGATGATTGGCGTGGTGCTGGACCGCTCCACGCCCGAGTCGTTTGCCGAGTTTGAAAAGGCAGCGGCCAAGGTGTCCGGCTGCATGGAATGCCATGTGGTCACCGGCGAGTTCGACTACTTCATGCTGGTGCGCACGCGCGACAACGACAGCTTCAACCGCTTGCACGCAGAGCAGTTGCTCTATCTGCCGGGCGTGCGGCAGGTGCGCTCGTTCATGGTGCTGCGCAACGTGCTCTCGACCACCGAGCTGCCGCTGGCGGTGTAGCGGTCGGCCCCTGCCCGTTTACTGCGCGCCGCGCAGCCGCCCCATCATGGCCGCCCAGGCCGGGCCGCCAAACACGTTGACCACCAGCCCCGCCATCAAGAGCCCGGCGCCCGCAAAGTGCACGGGCAGCAACTGCTCGCCAAACGCCACCCAGCCCGTGGTCAGGCCCACCACCGGAACCAGCAGCGTGAAGGGCGCTACGCGGTTCACGGGGTATCGCGACATGAGGTAGGTCCACAGCCCGAAGCCCAGCAGAGTCGATATCCATGCGATGTAAGCGACGGCAGCCATGGATTGGAAGGACAGGTGCTGCACGGCCGCCCACACCGTGGCGGACCCGTCCAGCCACAGTGACAGCGCCACAAACGGCAGCGGCGCCACCACGCTGGACCAGACGATGAAGGCAAACTGGTTCATGGGCCCATACTGCCCCACCGCACGGGTGACGATATTGCCGCAGCCCCACATGGCCGCTGCCGCCACCGTGAGCGCAAAGCCTGCCAAAGGCATGGAGGCGCCATGCGCGCTGCCGATCAGCACCAGCCCGCAGCCCGCCAGCGCGAGGCCTGCCACCTGGTTGCCCAGCCACTTCTCGCGGAGCCACCACGCGGCCAGCAGCAGGGTGAAGAACGACTGCGACTGCAGCACCAGCGACGCCAGGCCCGAGGGCATGCCGATGTGAATGGCGGTGAACAGCAGCGCAAACTGCCCCACGGCCATGGTCATGCCGTACAGCAGGTACAGCCGCAGCGGCACCTTGGGCGGCTTGACAAACAGGAGCGCCGGAAAGGCTGCCAGCAGGTAGCGCAGCGCCCCCAGCAGCAGGGGGGGCACCCCGGCCACACCCACCTTGATGACAGCAAAGTTGAGGCCCCAGACCACGATGACGAGCAGGGCCAGGGCGAGGTCGCGGGGGCGCAGGGAATTGTTCATGCCCTGCATTCTCTGGGATCGGGGAGGCCGCCAGCCGGTCGTTTCAGGACCGGCAAGGTGCAAAAACGGACCAGACCGTGAAGAAGTTCAGAGGGCGTTATGTCGACTCGACCGCGAAGCTCAGCCCTGCATTGGCTTGCAGCCGCGCGATGAGCCGGTCGCCCATCGCCGGGGCTGTGGTCCAGATGCCGCCCGGTGTTTCCGTGGCTTCCTGCAGCAGGCACACGGCCGCTTCGGTGATCATCTTGGAGGTGGAGCCGTAGCCCGGGTCGCGGTCGCCCTTCACGCCCACGCGCAGGGTGTTGCCTGCGTCGTCGGTGCCCAAAAACAGCACGTCGTAGAAGCCGTTCTCGCGCTCCTCGCGCGAAGGGCCTTCGCCCGGCTTGGGGCCTTTGTCCGAACCCAGCGACTTGTCGCCCGCCACCGCATTGGCGATGGCCTCGCCTTTTTCGCCGGGGCCGGTGATGAGCATTTCGTCGTAGACAAAATCCGTGCCGTAAGCGTGCTGCAGCAGGAAGTTGGAGCGGTGCACGTTGCGGGTGTTGATGGCGGCCATCACGAACGGGGCGACCCAGACGCTATCGCCACCCATGGTGCCGAGGGCCTCGTCCACCATGGGCTTGTTGCCCGAGGGCTGGCGCGGGCCTTCAAACCCGGGGGTCAGCGAGAAGGGGTTTTTCAGCAGGTCTAGTACACCGGGCTGACTGGCGGCAGCCGCCATGGTGGCCTTGAGGCTGGCGGCGGTGCCGCCCGAGAAGGTGCCCTTCATCTTGCGCACCCGGCCGCGCACGCGCGGGGCGGGGTGGCCGAAGCGGTGGCGGAATTCCTTTTGCAGCAAGAACACGCCCAGGTCGAACGGGATCGAGTCAAACCCGCACGAGAACACGATGCGCGCGCCGCTGGCCTTGGCGGCGGCTTCGTGCGCGTCGATCATCTGGCGCATCCAGGCGGGCTCGCCGCACAGGTCCACATAGTCCACGCCGGCCTTGGCGCAGGCGGCCACCAGTTCGTTGCCATACAGCTGGTAGGGGCCCACGGTGGTCAGCACCAGACGCGTGGCGTCCATCAGCGCCTGCAGGCTGGCGGGGTTGCTGGTGTCGGTGACCACCAGTGGGGTGTCGGCCGGGGCGCCCACTTCGTCGCGCACGGCGGCGAGTTTGTCGGCATTGCGGCCCCCCATGGCCCAGCGCAGGCCGCTGCCGGCGGGGTAGCGTTGCAGCAGGTACTCGACCACCAGGCGGCCGGTGAAACCGGTGGCGCCGTGGACGACGAGGTCAAAAAGTTTGGTCATGGTGGGGGCTCCGTCCGTCAAAAGTGCAAGGTCCGGGGGCAGGCAGAAGTTGCCTTGCCCGGAGAGGCCGCCATTCTCTGTGGCCGTGCCTGCAGCCTCTGTCGCGCAGGTGCATGGCGAGGGCCGCGTAGGGCCGGAACAACGGATTGCACCCCATTTTCTGAGAAAAAGTACCGCTAAACGATACCGGTTGGCCTGCGGGTGGCCACTGTTACGGTTCAATGCAGACACGCAAGTTACGTCTGGGCACCATTCGCTCCGTGTTCAACCAACGCCCTCCGGGCACCACAGCAATGTCTTCTTCTCCCATCGTTGTTCAGCGTGACACCAAGGCCTGGCAGCTGCAGGTGTGGGTCTCGTTCGGCATCGCGGTTTTTCTGTGCGCCGTGGGCCTGGCATGGCTGCCGGGCGAGCAACTGGAGCAGGCGTTCATGGTGATGGGCTATGTGTTCTGTCTCTCGGCCGCGTTTGTGCTGGCCAAGTTTGTGCGGGACAGCGAAAGCGCCTCGCGCCGAGGCGGTGGTGACACCCCTATGTGGAAGCTGGTGGTGTGGGGTGGCTTTGCAGTGGCCATGGGCCTCACCGGCTGGGGCTTGCTGAGCATGGACATCAACGTGACCTACAAGGCGTTTTTGGGCGTGAGTTGGCTGTACCTGATCACCACCGCCTTCACGTTGGCCAAGATGCTGCGCGACCGCCACGAGGCGGACCTGATGGACGCCCGCCTGCAAGGCCGCCGCGAAGCCGCCCAGGCGGCAACCAACGGCAGCAGTGCGAACTGATCGCACCCGGTGTGCAAAGGCGGCAACCCGCTGCCCTTCTGGACGAATTTCTTTCTGGTCTTTCGACCCGGTCTGTCCCGCACCTCGGGTGTGTGGGCGGGCCGTACCCTAAGGAGTGAATGATGATGAATGCCGTGTTTTCTTCGTGGGGCTCTGCGGCACGCCTGCCCCGCGCCCTGCTGGCGGCTGGGGTGTTGTGCGCGGCCCTGGTGGCCGCTGCACCGGCCCGGGCGCAGAGCGAGGCTTCTGCCGTGCTGTCGATGTTGCCCGTGGCCTCGGTGGTGGGCACGGCGTCGGTGGCCTCGGCGGCCGCCGGTGCGGTCGTGACGGTGCCGGCGGCGTTGTCGGTGGGCGGCGCGGTGCTGACGGTGCGGGCGGTGGAGGCCTCGGCCGTGGGCACGGTGTACCTGCTGGAGCGCGCCTCGGACGGTGCGCAGGTCAGTGTGGAGGTGATCGGCCGCGGTGTGGCGGGCTCGACCTACGCGGTGGGCACGGTGGTCACCTGCAGTGTGATCGGTACGGGCGTGATCCTGTCGGCAGCGGGTGAGGCCATTGCCTTCGTACCCAATGCCATCGGCCGTGCGCTGCTGCACAACGAGCGGCTTTAAATATGAAGTACAACCCCCTGAGCCGCTACGCGGCTTCCCCCTTCTCTCTTCACGCTGCGCGCTCCGGGAAGGGGGACGACGCCCTCGCTGCGGGGCGGCCCTTGCTTGGCATCCCTCGCTTTGGTCGCGCCAGTTTCATAGGCCATGGAATCGCGGTACTGACAGCTGTTGTCGCGATTACGGCAACCGTTCCTGCCCACGCTGGTCGCTCGTGCGAGTCGCGCAAGCCCGTACCGCCACAGGTGATCGAGCGCGGCATGAAGCTGGCCGAGCAAACCTCGGCAGCGCTCGATGCCGAGCACGCCAAGTCGGGTGTGCAAGTGGTGGCCCTGGCCCGTGCGGGGCAGGACCTCTCCAAGTACGGCCTGCGCTATTCACACTTTGGCTGGGCCTACAAGACAGCCGAAGGTCCGTGGCGCGTGGCGCACAAGCTCAACGAATGTGGCACCGCCGTGGGCTACCTGTACCGCCAGGGCCTGGGCGAGTTCTTTCTCGATGACCTGTGGCGCTACGAGGCCGTATACGCTGTGCCCACGCCCGAGGTGCAGCAGCGACTGCTGGCGGTGCTGCAGGACAAGGGCCGCACCAAGACGCTGCAGCACCCGCCCTACAGCATGGTCAGCTACGCGTGGGGCCGCAAATACCAGCAGTCCAACCAATGGGCGCTGGAGACCCTGGCGAAGGCCATGGAGCCCGCCACCGTGCGCTCGCGCGACCAGGCGCAGGCCTGGCTGCAGTTCAAGGGCTACGAGCCCACCACGCTCAGGCTGGGCCCGCTCACGCGCATGGGCGGGCGGGTGGGCTCGGCCAACATTGCGTTTGACGACCATCCGAACGAAAAGCGGTTCTCGGACCGCATCGAGACCGTGACCGTTGACTCGGTGCTGGCCTGGATGCAGCGCACCCAGCTGGCAGCCGCGCCGGTGGTGCTGTCGATCAAAAATTGAATCAAAATGCCAGCAGGCGCAATCAATACATGCGCTAGCAGCTATAAAAAGAAGAGCATTTGCCGGTGCGCTGCCGCGCGCACCCAAACCTGGCGCACAGCGCCACCGAGGAGAAGAACATGAGCAAGTCCCTGAGACTGTCCGAAAAATGGTTCCGCCGTGGCCTGTGGCTGGTGGCGCTGGTGTTTGCCAGCTTCCTCATCGGGCTGGGCGGCACCATCGTGGGCGATCTGCCCAAGGTCGAGACCCCGCTGCGGGTGGACGACTTTCTGGACAAAGCCGCTGCCGACAAGCTGCGCGCCGAGGTCAAAACAGCACGCCAGGCCGAGCAGGACGCGCAGACTGCGCTGGAGCAGGCCCAGCTGCAGCGCAGCAAGGTGCGCAGCGAGGTGCAGGCCGAGCGAGAGAGCTTCAACAACTGGCTGTCCATGCGCAGTGCCACGCAGCGCGCCGACCAGGACCCCGAGGTGATCGCGCGCACCCAGGCGCTCGACGCCCTCAAGCTGGTGGAGCGCAAGGCCCAGCAGGCGGTGGAGACGCAGCAACAGGCCGCCCTTGATGCCCGCCAGGCGGCAGTCGCCCGGCAGGAGCAGCTCAACCAGATGGAGTCTGACGGCTACGTGAAGCTCGCCGCCGAGCGCCGCAAGGTCGAGCTGCGCGTGTTCCTGTACCGCCTGGCCCTCACGCTGCCGCTGCTGGCCGCCGCCGGCTGGCTGTTCGTCAAGAAGCGCAAGAGCACCTACTGGCCGTTTGTGTGGGGCTTCATCTTCTTTGCGCTGTTTGCCTTCTTTGTGGAGCTGGTGCCCTACCTGCCCAGCTACGGCGGCTACGTGCGCTACGTGGTGGGCATTGCCGTGACAGCCGTGGTGGGGCGCTACGCCATCCAGGCGCTCAACCGCTACCTGGAGCGCCAGAAGCTGGCCGAGGCCTTGCCCGACCAGGAGCGCCGCAAGGAGCTGAGCTACGACGTGGCCCTGGCCCGCCTGGCCAAAAGCGTGTGCCCCGGCTGCGAGCGGCCCGTGGACCTGAAGAACGAGAAGATCGACTTTTGCCCGCACTGCGGCATCGGCCTGTTCGACCACTGCGGCCACTGCAGCACCCGCAAGAGCGCGTTCGCGCGGTTCTGCCACGCCTGCGGCACCGGGGCGGGTGTGAAGCTGGCGCAGGAGTGAAGCAGACCGTGTAGCGGCACGGGCGGGTCCTAGCCCACCATCACCCGGTTGCGCCCCTCGGCCTTCGCGCGGTACAGCGCCGTGTCGGCGGCCAGCAGCAGGGTGTCCATGTCGGCATCGGCGCCCAGTGTGGCGCTGTGCACCAGGCCGATGCTGACGGTGGCCCGCTGGGGGCCGCCTTGCGTCGCATCCAGCGCCTGCCGTTCCACAGCGCTGCGCACCCGTTCGGCAATGGCTTGGGCCTCGGTGGGGGACACGCCGGGCAACACGGCGGCAAACTCTTCGCCCCCCATGCGGCCCAGCACGTCGTCGGCGCGCAGCGCGCGCGCCATGGTCTGCGCAATGCTGACCAGCAGCCGGTCCCCCGCGCCGTGTCCGTGCTGGTCGTTCACCTGTTTGAAGTGGTCCACGTCCACCATCATCACCGCCAGCCCGGTGGATTCGCGCTGGTAGCGCTCCAGCAGGCGATCGCCCTGTTTGAGCAGTGCGCGGCGGGCCAGCACCCCCGTGAGGTCGTCATGGCGCACGGCATGGTGCAGGCGCCGCAGGGCCTCGGCGCGTGCCGCGCTGGCACAGGCCACGGCCAGCGGCCCCAGCGCCAGCAGCGTGACCCCCACGCGCAGCGAGAACACGTCGCCCGCATGGGCCGGCGTGAAATTGAGGACACCGGTGGCCACACCCGCCATGGTCCACAGGCACACCACCAGGGACAGCAGGCTGGAGGTGAAGGCGCTGTAGCTCAGCGCACACCACAGCAGCCCCGGCACGACAAAAGCCAGCATGCCGGGCCCGCCGATGAGCGTGCGGATGCCCTCGGCCAGCACCAGCGAACTGACGGGTGCGAGGCGCCAGAACAGGGGGGTGTCCTGGGTGTGCGAGGGGGGATCTGCCGCCCGCGGTGCCGCCAGCACCACAGGCACGATGAGCATGTAGTTCATCAGCTCGGTGCTGAACCACAGGGACAACAGGTCCGTCCACGGGGAGTCGAAATACACCGGCGCCGCGCCACAACCCACCAGTGCGCCCACCGCGCTGGCGACCAAGGCTGCCAGCAGCAGGTACAGCGCCGCTGCCGTGCTTTGCAGCCGCAGGATGCGTTCGTCCAGCCCCCGCAGCACCAGCCAGCCGGCCGTGGCGCCCAGCAGGTTGGCGGCGTTGAGCCACAGGGCCATGCCCCAGGCACTGCCGGTCACCAGGTCGGCCGCCACATAGCCCACTGCGGCCGCCACCCAGGCGGGCGGCCGCGCCAGTGAGGGGTAGCGCACCAGCAGCCCCAGCAGCAGCGCGTTGGCAGGCCAGAACGCCGACAAAAAGCCGATGGGCCGCGCAAAGATGCCCACCAGGCAGGCGGCAAAGATCAGCAGTGCCAGGGCGGCCCAGGCCACGGCCGGAGGAACGGTCCGGGTGGGGGCAAAGAGGCGGGGCAGGGTGGGCGGCATGTCAGTGACAGGGGCGAGGAGGCGAGCGGGTCCCGATTGTCCGTGGTGTCAGGGCGTGCCCAGCAGCAGGGCTACCAACTCGCCCGTGCTGGTGGCTCCCAGCTTGCGCATGATCCGCCCCCGGTGGGCCTCCACCGTGCGGTGGCTGATGTTCAGGTGGCGGGCAATCTGTTTGCTGGTGGCGCCGGTCACGATGTGCTGCGCCACCTCGCGCTCGCGCACCGTGAGCGGCGTGCTGACCACGCGGCGGTGCGAGATGTCTTCAAACATCCACACCGCGCGCGCAAATGGGTCGGCACGGTCCAGCGTGCGGCCCACCACATGGCACCAGAACAGAGTGCCGTCGCGGCGTCGCATGACGCGTTCGTCGCCGTAGCTGCCGGTGTCCATCATGGCCGGAAGGCCCAGATTGCCGGTGTGGGTGAACTCGTCCAGAGACGGGTACAGCGGCGCCAGCGGCTGGCCCAGCAGCTCGGCCTGCTCATAGCCAAACATGCGGGCAAAAGCGTCGTTGCAGATTTCGATGCGGCGTTCGCGCGTGACGCACATGCCCACGGGGGCGAGGTTGAAGGCCAGTTCCAGCGCTTCATTCAGGGGAGCGGGCGGGGTCGCAGGCATGGGGCGGATTTTGCAGCAGCCCCTGCGGGCCACCGGGGCAGGGTCAGGTGGTCAGCGCCTGCGCCAGCGCAGCCGCCACTGCCGCCGGATCACCCGCGCCACGCGCCAGGCCCACGACGCGCGGGCACGCTCCAGCACGGCGTGCTTGAGCTGCATCCAGTGCGCGTGGGTCCAGGCAAACCAGCGCAATTGCATGAGCGCAGGCTGGGTGAGGGTGAACAGCCGCGCCACCACCGCCGTGCCCACCACCTTGGCCAGCACGATCACCAGCATGCCCAGCACCACATGCCCGCGCCCGATGGCCCAGAGCGCCAGCAGCTTGATGGGCAGCAATAGCGCCGTGGGCAGCGCAAACAGGGCCACCGCCGCCCAGGGCGGCAAGGAGCGTACCCAGCCTTCGATCCAGCGCAGCCCCGGCCAACGGCCGACGCGCGCCAGCAGGCGCTGCAATGGCTCCCAGCCCCATTCCTCGAACAGGATCAGCAGCGCCAGCAGGCCGCTGCCCAGGCCCGTGAGGGCCCGCAGGGGCCAATGCAGCAGGTGACGCAGGAGCTTTGGAATGATTGGGGCCCGATGCGCTAGTGGATCATGCCTGAGATGCTATGCAAAGCATAGCAATCTGGCGGAGGGCGAATCTGCAGCTCACACGCCGCGCGCCCGGTCGGCCTTGAACTGCGCGCGGAACTGGGCAAAGGTGCCGGCCTCCAGCGACTCGCGCACCTCGCGCATCAGGTTCAGGTAGTAGTGCAGGTTGTGCACGGTGGTGAGCATGGGGCCCAGCATCTCGCCGCAGCGGTCCAGGTGGTGCAGGTAGGCACGACTGAAGCCTTCGCGCCCGCCGTCGTCCCACGACACGCCCGAGCTGCCTGCGCAGGCGTAGCAGGTGCAGCTGGTGTCCATCGGTTTGTGGTCGGCCTTGTGGCGAGCGTTGCGGATCTTCAGGTCGCCAAAGCGTGTGAACATGGTGCCGTTGCGCGCATTGCGCGTGGGCATCACGCAGTCGAACATGTCCACGCCGTCGGCCACGCCCTGCACCAGGTCCTCGGGCGTGCCCACGCCCATCAGGTAGCGCGGTTTGTGTGCGGGCAGGCGGTGGGGCGTGTGGGCCATGATGTCCAGCATCTCGTCCTTGGGCTCGCCCACGCTGACACCACCCACGGCGTAGCCGGGGAAGTCCATCTCGACCAGGCGCTCCAGCGACTCCTGGCGCAGGTGCTTGAACATGCCGCCCTGCACGATGCCGAAGAGCGCGTTGGGGTTTTGCAGCCGCTGGAACTCATCGCGCGAACGCTGGGCCCAGCGCAGGCTCATCTCCATGCTCTTGCGCGCCTCGGCCTCGGTGGTGAGGTGGCCCTTGGTTTCGTACGGGGTGCACTCGTCGAGCTGCATCACGATGTCGGAGTTGAGCGTGGTCTGGATCTGCATGCTCACCTCGGGCGACATGAAGAGCTTGTCGCCGTTGACGGGGCTGGCAAAGGTCACGCCTTCTTCGGTGATCTTGCGCATGGCGCCCAGGCTCCAGACCTGGAAACCGCCCGAGTCGGTGAGGATGGGCTTGTCCCATTTTTCAAAGCCGTGCAGGCCGCCAAAGCTCTGCATCACGTCGAGCCCCGGGCGCATCCACAGGTGGAAGGTGTTGCCCAGGATGATCTGCGCGCCCATGTCGTGCAGGCTGCGCGGCATCACGCCCTTGACGGTGCCATAGGTGCCCACAGGCATGAAGATGGGGGTCTGCACCACGCCGTGGTTGAGCGTGAGCTGGCCACGGCGTGCGTGGCTGGTGGGATCGGTTTTGAGAAGGTCGAACTGCAGCATGATGGGGCGCATTGTCCCAGACGGGCCGGGCTGACCTGCCGCAAGGGATTGGACTGGCGCTGGCGGATGGCGTCGCTACACTGGTCTTCACTGACTCAAGGAGAACCCCATGCTCAAGATCCTCATCGCCGTGGACGGCTCTGAACTCTCCCTGGACGGCGTGCACCACGCGCTGGCGCTGGTGCGCCAGGGGCTCCAGGCCACGATGGTGCTGGCCAATGTGCAAGAGCCCGCCACGCTGTACGAGCTGGTCACCACCCGCGACCCCGACCTGATCGCCGCCGCCAGCCTGGAGGCGGGCGAGCACCTGATGGCACCTGCCCGAGCGCTGCTCGATGCCGCCGGGGTGGCCTACGAAACCGATGTGGGCGTGGGCGACGTGGCGCACACGCTGGTGGACATGATCGAGCGCTCGGGCTGCGACATGGTCATCATCGGCGCCAAGGGGCAAGGCGCCATCACCAGCGCGCTGCTGGGCTCGGTGTCGCAGGAGGTGGCGCACGCGAGCCCGGTGCCCGTGACCATCGTCAAGCATGCGGAGGTGCTGGAGACCCAGGGAAGTGATGTGGCTGAGGATACGGAGGCCTGAGCCTTTTCAGTGCACGCGTCTGAAAAGAAAAGGGCCGCTGTGCGCGGCCCTGATCGAAATATTGGAAAAAATGTGCCGGGTTCAGGCGGCCTTGCGAAACGGCTCCGCAGGGCGCTGCAGCTTGCCATGGGGCAAGGTGGCCAGGCGCGAGAACATGCGGCGCACATAACCGCGCACCCACAGGCATTTGTTGAGCTCGTCCACGGGTAGCGGGCCCGACACCACCACGATGTCGTTGGCCACGTCCTGCGCCCCGGCAGCGCGCAGGCGGCGGCGCGTGTTGTTGGCCCACGACTGGATGCGCGTGGGGCTGCCATGCTGGTGCACCTCGCCCGTGTGCTTGTCGAACGCAATGGCCACCGTGTCGGTCTTGAGCTTGAAGCGGCGTTCACCCGTCACGGCGCTGGGCGCCTCGCGCATGTCATACAGGTAGTAGCTGCCTGCCTTGAGCTGGTATTGCATGTCCATGGGTGTGTTCCTCTCTCGGGGCATTGTCGAGGGGCACGCTGCAGGCGATGGCAGGTAAAACGGTGGGAAAGTGGCTCTTTTTGAACGCCTCTCACTGGGGGCCACGCCGGTTTCTGTGCGCGTGCCATTGTGGCCGCGCGTCGGCGCCATCCGGAGAAACTTGAGGACGATGTCGTAACGAGTTGTGAGCAATGTCGGGTGCCCACTATTGGCATTGCCTGGCAAGGCACGTGGCCGTCGAAACTGGCACGCACCAGGCGAGGGCAGCCAAGCAAGGGCCGCCCCGCAGCGAGGGCTGCGTCCCCCTTCCCGAATGGCGCAGCCATTCGAGAGAAGGGGGAAGGCGCGCAGCGCCTCAGGGGGATGTCTCTGCTAAAAATCCACCAGGCTCAACCCCACGCTGAACACCGTGCGCTTGCGGTTGTAGTCGATCATGCTGTCGCCGTAGCCGCTGAACAGTGAGGTGTGCAGGCGCAGGTTGCTCTTGCTGCCAAACAGGCCGGTGCCCAGGGCCTGCAGCCACTCCACGCGCACCGAGCCCCGGTCGCTGCTGGCCAGCGTGTGGCGCACGGTGGCGCCCAGGGTGTTGTCCTTGTTCACGTTCCACAGCAGCGACAACTCGCCCCGGCCGATGTAGTCGCTGATGCCGGGGTTGTCGTCGCTGCCCGCGCTTTCGGGGATGCGCCTCCAGAGGCGGGCGTTCACGCTGAAGCGGTTGTCCAGCTCCACGCCGGTCATCAGGTACGCGCGGTTCCAGCTGCGCGACAAGGGTTTGCTCTGGCCGTTGGACTGGTGCACCAGTCCGATGCCGCTGTAGCGCCACTTCCAGCCAAACGGCAGTTGCGCCGTGGTGGGGTACACGTACATCAGCTCGGGCTCGTGGTCGGTGGCGCGGAAGGGGCGCGAGATCTCGGGCGTGAACAACTGCCAGTACGACTGCTGCGTGTAGCCAAACCACAGCGAGTCCTTGAGCGTGGGGTGGCCCTGGGTCAGCATGCCCTGGGCGATCTTGGTGCGCACGGACAGCTGGATGCGGTTTTCGGTGCGGCGGTACGGCGTGGAGTCGGTGGCCGAGTTGCCGTCGGCATCCGATGTGGGCTGGCGGTTCACGCTGCTCGATGCCACCACCGAAACCGTGATCGGGCGGTAGCCGCGGAAGCTGAACGTGCCGCAGTCGGTGCCCGTCTCCAGCTCCCAGAAGCGGGAGAGGTCGCTGTACTGCGGGTCGCGGCAGCCTTCGGTGCGCGCCACGTCGATGATGCGCGTGGCGGGCAGCGTGGCGTCCACCGGCGGCGGCACTGCCGACGAAGATGTTGCGCCGCTGGCGTTGGCCGATGCCGCCGGGGCTTGCCACGCCTGCCCACCCGCAGGAGCCGCCTGTGCCTGCTCGGCCGCCCAGGCGTCAAAGCAGGCCAGGCGCGCCTGGTTGTCGCTGGACAGGGCGGTGCAGTGGCGCAGGGCGGCGTCGGTCCCTGTTGCGGCGCCGGTGGCTGCGGCAGGGGCTGATTGCGCCAGCGCCGCGCCAGCCGGTGCGAGGGCTGCCACCAGCAGCAAGGCCAGCGAGCGGTGCCGATGGGGTGCTGCGGGGACGCGCGTCACGGCGCTCATTGCCAGGCCGCCTGTTTGCGCAGCACAAACGGTGCTGACGGCGTGGTGGGGGTGGGGTGGGCGTTGTTCCATGTTCCGCGTATTTCCTTGCCGCAACTTCCATCGACCACCTGGCCTGTCCAGGTGGCGCTGATGTTGGTGCCGTTGATCGATTCTTCCAGGGTCAGGTCGCCGCCATCGACGTCACCACTGACCTGGGCGGTGGTGCCGCTGCGCACCACGGTGCCGCGCACGCTCTGTGCCAGCTCGGGGTGCGGGCCCAGTTGCAGCGTGGCCGTCGTGGGCTTGTCTCCCGGTGCCGGGGCCTGCAGCTCGGCGCGCCACTGGCCCTGCAGGTGTTGGTGGTCCATGTCTGCCGCCGTCGGGCATGTCGCGGTGGATTGTGGGCCTTTTTGGCCGATGGCGCTTGTAGGACAAGCGCTTATAGCTATCAAAAGCGCAGCAATGCCCCAGGCGCTGCGGCCACGGGGCAGGGCGGGGCGTGGGGTGGTATCAGTGGCGGGGTGTTGTGCCATGTGCGTACGCCCTCTCAAGCAGTAGGCGCCGGGTTGGCGGCCGCAGCGGCGTTGGCCGCCGTGGTGGCCTGGGCTTTGGCCGCAAACTCGGCACGCAGGGCCTTGAGCTTTTCGCGTGGGTCTTCGCGGGCAGTGGTCTTGTCCAGGCCCATTTCGGCGATGAAGCGGCTGGGCTGTGCGGCCACCATTTCGCGGCCCTTCTTGCGGCGCTTGGTCCAGCTCACGGCGAGGGTGCGCTGGGCGCGTGTGATGCCCACGTACATCAGGCGGCGCTCTTCCTGCAGGCGCTGCAGCACGTCGTCGGTCACTTTCTGCTGGCGGCCTTCGTCGTCGTCGAGCTTGAAGGGCAGCATGCCCTCGGTCACGCCCACCAGCACCACGTGCGGCCATTCCAGCCCCTTGCTGGCGTGAAGGGTGGAGAGCGTGACCATGTCCTGCTCTTGCTCACGCTCGCTGATGGTGGAGAGCAGCGCAATGGTCTGCGACACCTCCAGCAGGCTCTTGGTCTCCTTGGCCACCACGGCGCCTGCGGTGTCGTCGATTTGCCCGCCCGCGCGCTGGGCCATCCAGTCGCAGAACTCCATCACGTTGCTCCAGCGGGCGGCAGCCACCTTCTCGCTGTCCTCGTTGTCGTACAGGTGCTGCTCGTAGCCGATTTCCTTGAGCCATTCGTTCAAGAAGGTACGAGCGTCTTCGGCGCCATGGGTGCGGCGCGCGCTGTACTCCAGGTAGTTGATGTAGCGGCCAAACTCGTGCAGGCCGTCCATGGCGCGCTTGGGCACTGCAGCGGGCAGCATGCCGTTGAACAGCGCGCCGAACATGCTTTGCTTGTGCTGGGTGGCAAAGGCCCCCAGCGAGGCCAGCGTGGTGTGGCCGATACCACGCTTGGGCGTGGTGATGGCGCGCAAAAACGCCGGGTCATCGTCGTTGTTGATCCACAGCCGGAACCACGCGCACAGGTCCTTGATTTCGGCGCGGTCAAAAAAGCTGGTGCCGCCTGACACCTTGTACGGCACATTGGCTTTGCGCAGCGCTTTCTCGAAGGGCTTGGCCTGGTGGTTGGCGCGGTACAGGATGGCAAAGCTCTTCCAGTCCGGTGGCGGGTTGCTGGCCGCGCGCAGGCTCTGGATGCGGGCCACGGCGCGCTCGGCCTCGTGCTCCTCGTTGTCGGCATCGACCACGCGCACGGGCTCGCCTTCGCCCAGCTCGCTGAACAACGTCTTGGGAAACAGCTTGGGGTTGGGCCCGATCACGTTGTTGGCCGCGCGCAGGATGGCGCTGGTGGAACGGTAGTTCTGCTCCAGCTTGATGACCTTGAGGTGCGGGAAGTCGATGGGCAGCTTTTTCAGGTTGTCGAGCGTCGCGCCTCGCCAGCCATAGATGCTCTGGTCATCGTCGCCCACGGCGGTGAAGTGGCCGTTCTCCCCCACCAGCAGCTTGAGCAGCTCGTACTGCGTGGCATTGGTGTCCTGGTATTCGTCTACCAGCACATGGCCCAGCGACGCCTGCCACTTGGCGCGCACTTCCGGGAAGTCGCGCAGCAGGCGCAGTGGCATGCCGATCAGGTCGTCAAAGTCCACGCTCTGGTAGGCCGCCAGGCGCTCTTCGTAGCGCGCCATCAGCGTGGCGATGATGCGTTCGTTGTCGTCCGCTGCCTGGGCCAGGGCCTCTTCGGAGGTCAGGCCCATGTTCTTCCACTTGCTGATGACCCACTGCCACTGGCGCGCGGTGGCCATGTCGGTGGTGCCGCCCGAGGCTTCCTTCAGGATGCCCGTCACATCGTCGGCATCGAGGATGCTGAACTGCGGCTTGAGGCCGAGCACCGCGCCGTCCTCGCGCACCATGCGCACACCCAGGGCGTGGAAGGTGCAGACCAGCACATCCTTGGCGCGGCGCCCGATCAGGCCCTTGGCGCGCTCGCGCATTTCGGCGGCCGCCTTGTTGGTGAAGGTGATGGCCGCAATGCGCTTGGGGTCCATGCCTTTTTCGATCATGTGGGCGATCTTTTGGGTGATCACCCGCGTCTTGCCTGAGCCCGCACCCGCCAGAACGAGGCAGGCCCCGTCGGTGTAGTGGACAGCCTGGAGCTGGGCGAGATTGAGACCGGCGGACATGGGAATGGGGCGGGGGGAATAAAGAGGCGAAGGGCAGGAGCGGGGCAGGGCCGAGGCAGATGCTTGCCACGGCGCAGTTGGTACACCGGGGGTGTGCAGCGCAAGGGCGCAATGATACCGGCGCGCCCCTGGCGGCGGCGCGGGGCATCGGCCGTCGCCCATGCGCGCGACGCCTGACGGCCTGCTGACGGGCCCGCCGCCGGAGCAGGGTGTGGCCCCCGTGCTCCGGGTAACCCCGCTAGGGGCTTTGTTTTCACAATTTGATACTGGTTGGCGAGTCCCTCCCGGTGTCGGGCGGGGTGTGTTGTGAACCGAGCACCGCCATGAACCCTGTTGATCTGCCTCCCGCCGCCTTGCCCGCCGCAGCTACTCGGCCGCGCCGCCGTCTGTTGCCGCCGCCCGTGTGGACGGCGCTGGTGGCTGCTGGTGCGATAGCGGGCGCGGCGTTGCTGCCGGGGCTGGCGCAGGCACAGATCGGCGGCAACACCCCCGTGCGCGTCGGCGTGGTAGGGCCTTTCACCGGGCCGTCGGCTGACTTTGGCGTGCCCATGCTCAACGGCATCAAGCTGGCGGTGGACGAAATCAACGCCGTGGGTGGCTACCTGGGTCGGCCGCTGGAGCTGGTGGTCAAGGACGACGCGGCCAACCCGGACCAGGGCCGCAAGGTGTCGCAGGAGCTGCTGGCCGAGAAGGTCGTCGCCACCATCGGCTTTTGCAACACCGGCGTGGCGATGAAGGCCATCGACCTGTTCCAGGACGCCAAGAGTCCGCTCATCGTGCCCTGCGCCACGGGCACGGCGGTCACCACCAAATACCCCTCTGCCGACAGCTACATCTTCCGCGTGCAGGCCCGCGACGCGCTGCAGGCCCCTTTTATGGTGGATGACATCGTCAAGCGGGGCTGGGACAAGGTGGCCATCTTTGCCGACAAGACCGGCTATGGCGAAGGTGGCTATACCGATGTGGTGGCGGCACTGGCGGCCAAGAACCTCAAGCCTGTGCACGTGGCCCGCTTCGACCTGGGCGTGAAGGACCTCACGGCCGAACTCGCAGCGGCGCGCAACGCGGGCGCCAATGTGGTCTACAGCTACACCGTGGGCCCCGAAAACGCTGTCATCGCCAACGGCAAGAAGGCGCTGGGCTGGAAGGTGCCCCAGGTGGGCGCCTGGCCGCTGTCGTTCCCGTTTTTCCTCGAAGGCGCCAAGGATGCGGCCGAGGGCGCGCTCATGGTGCAAACCTTCATCGCCGAGCCCAGCAACGAGCGCCGCGCGTCCTTCCTGTCGAGCTACACCCGCAAGTACCAGGGCAAGGTGGCCGTGCCCATGGCTGCGGCCAACGCCTACGACGCCACCTATCTGCTGATGTATTCGTTCCTAGGCATCCGTGACGGCAACCTGAACGGCAAGGCCATCAAGGAGTCGCTGGAAGGCAAGATGAAGACTTACTATGGCGTGGTGTCCACCTACGAAAAGCCGTTCAGCGTGCAGGACAAGGACGCCATCACCCGCAACATGCTGGTGATCGGGCAGGTGAAGAACGGCGCCATCACTTTTGCCTACCCCGAGGATGCCAAGCGCAACCTCATCATCCAGCGCAAGCAATAACAAAAAACGGTGCCTGCGCTCGCCACCCGCGAGCCCCCCCACCTGACTTTGCGCTGACCACCCCGGGCGCTGCAGGCCCTGGCCGCAGGCGCAACAAGGACAATCGGGCTGTGCTGTCCGTCCTGCTCATCACCTTCCCCTTCTTTGCGCTGGTGCTCTGCGGCTACCTCGCCGCACGGCGCGGTGTGCTGCCGCAGCCTGCCATTCCGGGGCTCAATGCCTTCGTGCTGTACTTTGCGCTGCCCTGCATGCTGTACCGCTTTGGCGCCAGCACGCCCATCGGGCAGCTGCTGGACCCTGCCGTGGCGGGCGTCTATCTGCTGTGCGCGCTGGTCATGGTGGGAGCCACGGTGGCGCTCACGCGCAACGCGCGCATCGGCTGGAACGACGCGGCCTTTGGTGCGCTGGTGGCGGCCTTCCCCAACACCGGCTTCATGGGCGTGCCGCTGCTGGTGGCCCTCCTGGGCGCGCAGAGCGCGGGCCCGGCCATCGTCACCATCGTGGTGGACATGGTCATCACCAGCTCGCTGTGCATTGCGCTCTCGCGCCTGGATGGCGCAGGCACCCATGGCGTGGGCGTGGCGCTGAGGAACGCCTTCAGGGGCATGGCCACCAACCCCATGCCCTGGTCGATTGCGCTGGGCGCGCTGGCGTCGGCGCTGCAGTTCAAGCTGCCGGGTCCGGTGGACAAGACCATCGCCATGCTGGCCGACGCGGCCTCGCCGGTCGCGTTGTTCACCATCGGCGCGGTGCTGGCCCGCTCGCAGATGAACCAGCACGAGCAGGTCCCCGCGCGGGACTATGTGCCGGTGGCGCTGGCCAAGTTGCTGGTGCACCCGCTGCTGGTGTGGGGCGCAGGTACCGCGGCCATGGCGCTGGGGGTGCCGCTCACGCCGTTTGCGCTCACGGTGATGGTGCTGCTGGCGGCGCTGCCCAGCGCCAGCAACGTGTCGCTGCTGGCCGAGAGGTTTGGCGCCAACAACGGGCGGGTGGCGCGCATCATCCTGGTGTCCACCGCGCTGGCGTTTTTGAGCTTCTCTGCCGCCGTCGCGCTGCTGACCTGAGCCGCCAGGCTGCTGCGGTGCGGTGGGCTCAGGCCGCTGCAGGCGTCTTGCGCCCCACCAGGTATTGCACGCCCAGCATTCCGTAGAACTCCGAGTGCGGCTCTTCGGCCGCTAGGTGAAAGACATCACCCGCCTGGTACACGCGTTCTGACGTAGCCGTGGCGATGCGGATATCGCCCGACAGGATCAGCGCCTTGGCCTCGAACGGGTGCGTGTGATCGCCCAGCATGCCCCCGGCCTCGCGGGTCACGGTGACGGCGGGCTCAAAGCCCTCGCGGGCCAGTTCGTCTGCAAATTGTTCGGGGGTCATGGGGTCTCCTGCTGCGGTACGGGGCAGTGTAGGTGCGGGCTCAAAGCCAGGGTAGGGGCTCGGACTATCAAAAATGATAGCTACCAGCGCATGATTCACTAGCGCTACCGCAGGATTTTCTTCAATTTTCATGCGGAGCTCGCGCGCCGGCGTTGTCCAGACAATGTGGCCGTGCCGCTGTGTTGCCGCTGCCTTGGCCTGCCTGTCGTTGTCTTCCTGAGATGGCTGCCTTGAGAAAACGATACGAAAAAACATTCGACACGGCATGCTTTTTGCGCCGACGATGCCACGTGGTCAATCCATGCCCACGAACGGACAACAACAGGAGATTCACTATGAGGAAGAGGAATATTGCGCTGTGGGCACTCACGCCCGTGGCCGTTGCGCTGGTGCTTTCGGGCTGCGGCAGTGGCTCGGACAACGACCTGGCCGTGGACAACAATGCCCAGAGCTGCTCGGTGGTGTCCAGCTCCGGCTCGGCCGTGGTGGTGGGCTCTGGCGTGGCGGGCGACCCGGCAGCGCCCGAGGCGGCATCGGGCTACCGCCTGGGCTACAAGGCCAAGCAGTCGAGCAAGTACATGGTGGTGGCTAACACCCCACTGGCTACCAAGGCCGGGTGCGACGTGCTCAAGGCCGGCGGCACGGCGGTGGACGCTGCCGTGGCCGTGCAGGCCGTGCTGGGCTTGGTGGAGCCGCAGTCCAGCACGCTGGCGGGCAGCGCCTTCATGATGTATTACGACGCCAACACCAAGAAGGTCGTGGCTTACGACGGCCGCGAGACCGCGCCTGCTGCCGCCAATGGCTACTACCTGGTGCGCCAGGACCAGGGCGATGCCTCTTCCGCCGCGCCCGTGCCCAGCGCCCGGCGCAGCGGCCGCTCCATCGGCGTGCCCGGTGTGATGCGCATGCTGGACATGGCCCACAAGGAACACGGCAAGCTGGGCTGGGACAAGCTGTTCGACGAAGGCATCCAGCTGGCCACCAACGGCTACCGCATTCCGGGCCGCATGGGCGACGCCATCAAGGGCAACGCCGCCAGCCTGGCGCTGGACACGAATGCGGTCGCTGCCTTCTTCAACGCCGACGGCACACCCAAGGCCACCGGTACCGTGACGACCAACCTGCCCTATGCGCAGACGCTGCGCACGCTGGCCAGCGGCGGCGCCAATGCCCTGTACTCCGGCCCTCTGGCCGAAGCCATCGTGGCCAAGGCGGCCCAGGCGGTGGGTGACGATGCGGCCAAGACGCCCATCACGCCCAGCCTGATGACGGTGAACGACCTCAAGAACTACCAAGCCAAGAAGCGCGAACCGGTGTGCACCACCTACCGCGCAAGCTACTACGTCTGCACCATGTCGCCCCCGTCGTCGGGCGGTATCGCCATTGCACAGGCGCTGGGCATTCTGGAGAACTTCGACCTTTCCAAATACGGCCCCACCAACCCGACCAACGAAGGCGGCGTACCCAGTGTGATGGGCGTGCACCTGGTGTCTGAGGCAGAGCGCCTGGCCTATGCCGACCGCGACAAGTACGTGGCCGACACTGACTTCATCCCGCTGCCCGGCAAGGGCGTGTCCACCATGCTGGACAAGGCCTACCTCAAGCAGCGCGCGGCACTGATCCAGCCAGACGGCAAGTCGCTGGGGACAGCGTCGGCAGGGGCGTTGGGCGATGTGCCTCTGGGCGTGGACAAGACGGTGGAGCGCGGCACGACGCACTTCTCCATCGTGGATGCCTACGGCAACGTGGTGTCGATGACCTCCACGGTTGAGTCCAGCATGGGCTCGTTCCACATGGTGGGCGGCTTTCTGCTGACCAATCAGCTCACCGACTTCTCGGCCCAGCCGGCTGACGGCGCCGGTGTGCCGATTGCCAACCGCGTGGCGCCAGGCAAGCGTCCCCGCAGCACCATGGCGCCCACGCTGGTGTTCAAGGGTACCGAGCCGGGTGATTTCGTGATGGCCACGGGATCGCCCGGCGGCGGCACCATCATCCAGTACGTGCTCAAGACGGTGGTCGGTGCGGTGGACTGGAACCTGGACGCGCAGCAGGCCACATCGCTGGTGAACTTTGGCGCCACCAACAGCCCCACCACCAACGTGGATGGTGCCAACACGGCGCTGGACCTCACCGGCCTGATCGACGGCCTCAAGGCCAAGGGCCACACGGTGAACAACGCCGCGCAGTCGAGCGGCGTGTCCACCATCATGCGGGTCAACCGCAACGGCCAGACCCGGCTGGAAGGCGGGGTGGACCCCCGCCGTGAAGGCATCGTGCTGGGCGACGGTGCGCTGTAACCGGCGAACCACGCTCTGACGAGACGGGGGCTGCGTTGAAAAGCGCAGCCCCCTTTGCTTTGTATTGAGGCCGCTGTGTGGGCCTGCCGGTCGGACTTAGATGGCCAGCGGGTCCACGTCCACCAGCCAGCGGATCAGCCCCTTGTGCTCCGGCTGGCTGCGCGTGGCTTGCAATATCGGCTGCCACGCGGCCAGAAAGCGCTGCAGGGTGGCGCGGCTGCTGCTTTCCATCAGCATCTGGGCGCGCTCCACATTGGCAACGCGCTGGATCGTGAGCGGCACGGGCGGGAACAGGATCACCGTGCCATCGGGCAAACCCGGCAACTGCGCGGCGTGGGCGGCGGCGGTGGCTGCAGTCAGAAAGCCCTGGGCCACCTCCTGCGTGCGCGCATCGGCCCGCACCAGCGCCTGGTACGAGAACGGGGGCATGGCGGCCTCTTCGCGCTCCTTGAGCTGCTGGGCGGCAAAGGCTTCGTAGTCGTGCTTGCGCAGCGCCTCGAACACGGCGTGCTGGGGGTGAAAGCTCTGCACCCACATCTCGGGCTGCGTGCCGTGCACCGCTTGGGCGGCCATGTAGGCAGCGTCGCGCCCGGCGCGGCCCGCCGCCTGCATCAGCAGGGCAAACAGTCGTTCGGCGGCGCGGAAGTCGCTGCTGAACAGCGCGCCATCGGGCTGCACCGCAGCCACCAGCGTGATGCGCCGAAAGTCGTGCCCCTTGGCAATCATCTGCGTGCCCACCAGCACATCCACTTCGCCCGAATGCACCTGTGCCAGTTGGGCTTCCAGTGCGCCCTTGGCTTTGGTGGTGTCGGCGTCGATGCGGGCGATGCGGGCGGGCGTGCGGTCGGGCCGCAGCACCTCCCGCAACAGGGTGCCCAGCTGCTCCTCCAGTTGCTCGGTGCCCTTGCCCATGGGGTGGATGTCGGGGCTGCCGCAGGTCGGGCAGTGAAACGGCACGCGCACCGTGTAGCCGCAGTGGTGGCAGCGCAGGGTGCGGTCGGTCTTGTGGAACACCTGGTGCGCGCTGCAGTGCGGGCAGTCGCTCTTCCAGCCGCAGTCCACGCAGTGCAGCACGGGCGCGTAGCCCCGGCGGTTCAGCAGGATCATGCTCTGCTCGCCGCGCGCCACGCGTTCGGTAATGGCCTGCAGCAGCGGCGCGCTGAACACGGTGCGGCGGGGCTGCTGGTTCATGTCTACCCGGCGCACACGGGCGAGGGCCCCGGCGCCGATGCGGCTGGGCATGTGCAGGCGCACGTAGCGGCCGCCCTCGGGGTCTTCGGCCGTGGGCGGGCGGCTGGCGTGCCAGCTCTCCAGCGAAGGCGTGGCCGAGCCCAGGATCACCTTCGCGCCCTGCTCGCGCCCGCGCCAGATTGCCAGGTCACGGGCCGAGTAGCGCGCGCCTTCTTGCTGCTTGTAGCTGGGGTCGTGCTCTTCATCCACCACGATGAGCTTCAACCCCGGCAGGCTGGCGAACACCGCCATGCGCGTGCCCAGCACGATGCGCGCGCTGCCGCCATGGGCGGCCAGCCAGCTGGCCAGGCGTTGCGGGTTCGTCATGCCGCTGTGCAGCGACACCACGGCACCGGGGCCAAAGCGCGGCGCAAAGCGGCCTGCGAACCGCTCTTCCAGCTGGGGCGTGAGGTTGATCTCGGGCACCATCACCAGCGCCTGGGCGGTGGGATCGGCCTCCAGCATCTCTTGCACGCAGCGCAGATACACCTCGGTCTTGCCGCTGCCGGTGCTGCCAAACAGCAGGAAGGGCCCTTTTTCTGCAGAAATTCGGGCCCTGGCGCTTTCCTGTTCTGCGGTGAGTGCTATATTTTCGATAGTAAATGAGGCGTCTCCAGCGCCCTTGGCCGGGCGCCGCAGCCGCCGCGCCAACTGCTCGGGGCGCAGGTCGCGTAACTGGGGGGGCAGGGCGGCCAGCGCCACCTCGCCCAAGGCGCGCTGGTAGTAGCGCGCCGCAAACCCCACCAGCCGGCGCCACGGCGCATCCAGGGGGGGCACACCCTCCAGCACGCCGGCAATGGGGCGCAGGGTGGCGCCATCGGGCAGCTCGCCGGGGGCCTCGTCGGCGTCCCACACCACGCCCAGCACCTCGCGTGTGCCCAGGGGCACACGCACCAACGTACCCGGAGGGAGCGGGTGCTCACTGGCGTAGCTCAGCAGGTCGCCGACGCCACTGTGGGAAGGCGTTTGCAGGGCAACGTGGACGATGGCGAAAGGGATTGACACAAGCTATGAGACAAGAAGAAGGCTTAGTGCAGGTTGTGGATGTGATCTGGAGGTTTAGCGGCTAAGTGCTTGATTTGCTGTGGGTGTGTGAGTAATCCCGAATTTCTGTGGATAACTTTGTTGACATCCTGCCCAGACCACCGTCCAAGCCGCATGAATACTGGCTGCGAACAGATTGCCCGGAAATACGGCACCCCAAAAAAATCGTTATGAATCAATCATCTGAAGAAATTTGCCGCTGAATTTTGTGCTATGCCGTGCCGGCAGCTTTATGTTGCGCTGCATCACGAATTGTGTGCATAAGTCGAACACCCGGACTTCGTCAAGAGGACAGGTAGCCACCTTTTTGTGCTAGCGGCAGGGTTTCATGTTCATGCATTTCTTCGATATGGGCTGCAAGTGATTGATTTGACAGGGTATTTGTAAGAAATTCAGAATTTCTGTGGATAACTTTGTTGATATCCCTTGGGTTTGCCCCGCAAGTCTTTGTCAATCCGTGCTTTGGCTGGATTGCCTATCAAAAAGGCAGGGGCTTTAAATTCATACAAATCAACCACTTAGCGATTGGGCAAGGATATTTGGCGAGCCCCGGTCTGAAGCCGAAAGGGGCGGGCGGATGCTCCAGTTTTGTGCATAAGTGCGCCTGGCGCGCCGCCTCGGCCGGAGGTAGACGCTCTCGGATTGTCGCAGGGGCCGCTGTGGCGCCCTACCCAGGTGCAAGCCAGAGGATGATGACCGGGTAGGGGCAATGGTGGGGAGAGGGGGCGGGCGGCGGCGGGGCCGGAGTGTGCTTGCACCCAGGGCGGGCCTGGGAAGGGAGCGCATGCCGCCAGAGAGGATGGCGGGCTCTTTCCGCTGTCTGGTCCCTGCGATCAGCGCTGGCGCTGCGCGCGCGAGTGGCTGTGCACTGCTTCCACAAGGGCTGCCACATGCTCTGGCGGCGTGAACTGGCTGATGCCGTGGCCCAGGTTGAAGATGTGCGTGGGACCGGTGGTGGTTCGGTCGGTGTGCGGCGTGCCGAAGCTGTCGAGCACGGCGTGCACCTGCGTGATGATCTGCGCAGGCGGTGCAAACAGCACGTTGGGGTCGATATTGCCTTGTAAGGCCTTGCCGGGGCCGCCCGCCGTGCCACCCACGATGGTGCGCGCCTTGCCCAGGTTGGCCGTCCAGTCCAGGCCCAGCACCTCGCAGTCGATGTCCTTCATGTCTTCCAGCCAGATACCGCCGCCCTTGGTGAAGACGATGCGCGGCACGTCGGCGCCATCCACGCCGGTGCGCTTGAGTTGCGCCAGCACACGCTTGGTGTAGGCCAGGCTGAATTCCTGGAAGGCACCGTCGGCCAGCACGCCGCCCCAGCTGTCAAAAATCATCACCGCCTGGGCGCCCGCGTCGATCTGGGCATTGAGGTACGCGGCGACGCTGTCGGCATTCACGGCCAAGATGCGGTGCATCAGGTCCGGGCGGGCATACATCAGGCTCTTGACGAGGCGGTAGTCGTCGCTGCCCTTGCCTTCGACCATGTAGCAGGCCAGCGTCCAGGGGCTGCCGGAGAACCCGATGAGCGGCACACGGCCGTTGAGTGCCTTGCGGATGCTGGTCACCGCATCGAACACGTAGCGCAGCTTGTCCATGTCGGGCACGGCCAACTCGGCCACAGCGGCTTCGTCGCGCACTTGCTTTGCAAAGCGAGGGCCCTCGCCCTCGGCAAACGACAGGCCCAGGCCCATGGCGTCGGGCACGGTGAGGATGTCGCTGAACAGGATGGCCGCGTCGAGCGGAAAACGCTCCAGCGGCTGCAGGGTCACTTCGGTGGCGTACTGGACATTGGTGGCCAGGCCCATGAAGCTGCCCGCCTGGGCGCGTGTGGCCTTGTACTCCGGCAGATAGCGCCCCGCCTGGCGCATCAGCCACAGGGGCGTGTAGTCAGTGGCCTGGCGGCGGCAGGCGCGCAGGAAGGTGTCGTTGGCAAGAGGGGCGAAGGTCATTCCGCAATTGTCGCAGGCCGACTGCCAGCCTTGGCACCCGACCTGGCGGTAGAAATTGACGCGCATCAAGTGGGTGCGCCTGCGGAACCGGCTTTGCCGGGCCGCCGGATGCATCCCCTTTGGGAAAAGCGGCGCAGCCGCTCAGGGAGGCGTCACCTTTCAGCGATGTAGTGCGACATGCGTACCACCTCGCCCGGCGCCAGAAACGTCCGCACCTCGGTCTCCAGGGCTTGGTCGGCCATGGTCGCGCGGGCGCGCTGGTGCAGGTAGTCGGCCCAGGATTCGACGATGAAGCGCTCCACATAGCGCGAGGGCTCGCCCAGGTCCTTGTACACGCGCCAGAAGGTGGCGCCGTCACGGCGGCGCGGGGCCTTCATGCGGCTGATGGTGTCGAGGAAGGCGGCGTCGGTGCCGGGGGCGATGCGGTAGCCCACCTCCACGGCCACGGGGCCTGCTTCGGGCAGGGGCTCGGCTTCGATGAACAGTTCATCCCAGGGCGTGGCCTGGGTCACCTCGTGCAACGCGCCCATGCGCAGCGGCATGGGGCGGGCCAGCAGCAGGCCCACGCCCATGAGCGCGGCGGCCACACACAGCGTGGGCGTGAGGCCCAGGATGTCCGACGCAGCGCCCCAGAACGCCGAGCCCATCGCAAACGCACCCAGCGCCGCCACCATGTGCATGGCCACGGCGCGTGAGCGCACCCACTGCGGCGCGCTGGCCTGCGTGGCGGTGTTGAAGGTGGACATGGCCGACATCCAGGCCGCACCTGCAAACAGCATGGCGATGTAGACCACCCAGGTAATGTGGGTGAGTGCCGCCACCAGCATGGCGATGCCAAACACGACGCCGCCCACGCCCACGATGACTTCCATGCCAAAGCGTGCGCGCAGCCGCCCCAGCACCAGACCCACACCCACGGCGCCCGTGCCCAGGCAGCCCATGAGCAGGCCAAAGCCCTGGGCGCCTGTGCCCAACCGCTGGGCGATCACGGGCAGCAACGCCCACAAGGCCGAGCCCGCTGCGCTGAAAGCCATCACGCGCACCAGTTGCGCCAGGATCATGCGCGAGTGCCATGCAAACCGCAGGCCGCTGAGCGTGCCGCCCCACAGCCGCTCGGCGGGCAGCTTGGAGGGCGGGTGCGCTTTGGGCGGCCAGCGGCGGATCGACTCCCACATCACCAGCGTCGTAGTCACAGTGACAGCAAACACCCAGCCCGCGCCCAGCTGCGCAAACACCAGCCCTGCCATCGTGGGCCCCACGGCGCGCGCCGCGTTGTAGGCAATGCTCACGGCGGTGATGGCTTGGGGCCATTCGTCGCGCGGCACAGGGTCGATGACCGAGGAGTTCCAGGCGGGTGTGAGCACCGCCGTGCAGCAGCCGCAAATGAACACCAGGAACAGCACCGAGGCCGGGCCGCTCCAGCCCCCCAGCGTCAGTAGCGTGAGCAAGGCGCAAGCCCCAGCCTGCGCCAGCAGCGCGCCCGATATCAAGCGGCGCCGGTCGGTGGTGTCGGCGAGCACGCCAGCGGGCAGTGCCAGCAAAAACATGGGCATGAACACGGCGGTCTGCACCAGAGCCGCCAGGAACGAAGAACCCGTGAGCTCCACCATGAGCCAGGCCGCCGCCATGGTCTGCATGCCGCTGCCCACAAAAAAGATCCCGCCACAGATCCACAGCCCCCGGAACGCGGGTTGGCGCAGGGGGCTCCACAAAGAGGTCGAGTGCTGGGACATGAGGGCGGGTGGTAGGGCGTGGGTCGTGGTCGGACGGAAAGCGCGGGCGGACCTGCAGGGGTGTTACAGGGCGTCTTGGAGGATATCGCCGTCTCCCCGCTTTGGGGCGCACTGCGGGGGATGTCCCTCAATCCACATGCCGTCCGCCCCGCAGCCGGTAGGTGCGCGGCACGTCAGTGCGGGTGGCGACTAGCGCTTCGGCGCGCTGCTGCATGTCGGCCAGGGCCTGGTCCAGGCCCGACACGGCCTCGGGGTCGAGCCCGGCCAGCAACTCCTGGTTCAGCGCCTTGACCTGGGGGAACAGGCCATCGTGCACCGCTTGGCCTGCGGGTGTGAGGGTCAACACGGCCTGGCGCCGGTCGCCGGGCATGGCGTCGCGGGTGATGAGTTTCTTGGCCAGCAGCGAGGTGATGGCGCGCGAGGTGCGGGCCCGGTCCAGCCCCAGCCGCTGGGCCAGCTCGGCCGGGGGCATGCCCGGGTGTTGCGCCAGCATCATCAGCAGGCCCCACTCCCGCCGGGTGATGCCATAGCCACCTTCACACAGCCGCACCACCAAGCTGCCCGCCACGGCCAGCAGGCGGTTGAGGCGGTACATCAGCAGGTCGTTGGCGGCCTGCGGGTGGGCCAGCCGGTGGCCGGGCGGGGTGGGTGGAGAGGGGGCCGGTGCAGGCGCGGGCATCAGGGTATTTCCGGGCAATGATTGATTAGATCAATTGATTGTGTGCCCAATACAGTCCGGCCATCCACCCCCTGCGCGGCTGCGCGGGCTCTGCCACTGCCCCTGGAGATTTCGACCATGCGCAAACCCCTTGCTTTTGTGCTGACCGCCACACTCGCCCTGTGCGCCACCCTGGCGCATGCCCAGGACACCCCGCTGCGCATCGTGGTGGGCTACGCCCCTGGCGGCGCGACCGACCGCGTGGCCCGCATCGTGGCCGACAAGCTGGGCAGCAAGCTTGGCACGCCCGTGATCGTGGAGAACAAGACCGGCGCGGGCGGCCGCCTGTCGGCCCAGGCCGTCAAAGCAGCGCCCGCCAACCAGCCCACCCTGCTGCTGGCCAATCCCGCCGTGATGCTGGTCGCGCCGCTGGTGTTCCCTGACGCGGGCTACGACCCCGAGCGCGACTTCCGTCCCGTGAGCCACGTCAACAGCTACGAATTCGGCGTGGCCGTGGGCAGTGCCGTGCCGGTCAAGGAGCTGCCGCACCTCATGGCCTGGCTCAAGGCCAACCCGGACAAGGCCAACTTCGGCGTGCCTGCCACCGGCAGCCTGCCGCACTTTTTTGGCCTGATGGTGGGCGACGCGGCCAAGGTGCGCGCCGAGGTGGTGGGCTACCGGGGCTCGGCGCCGCTGCTCAATGACCTGCTGGGAGGCCAGGTGCCCGTGGCGTTCGACACGTTTGACACCCTGCTGCCCCAGCACGAAGCCGGCAAGATCCGCATCCTGGCCGTGTCGAGCGCCAAGCGCAGCGCGCTGGCACCCCAGATTCCTACGTTCAAGGAAGCCGGCATGGACCTGGCCGCCACCGGCTGGAACACTTTCTTCGCCCCCATGAGCATGCCCAAGGCGCAGGCCGAGCGCCTGGCCGGCCTGATCCATGAGGTGATGAAAGACCCCGACACCCAGCGCAAGTTCGCAACCGCCAAGATGGAGCCCGTGGTGGCGACCATGGCGCAGACCGAAGCGATGCTCAAGGCCTACCGCGCGCAATGGGCACCGGTGGTGCAGCGCTCGGGGTTCAAACCATGACTACTCGCCCGAACATCATCTTCATCGTCGCCGACGACCTCGGCTATGCCGACCTGGGCTGCTATGGCGGCCGCGATGCAGCCTTTGGCCCGGTGTCGCCGGTGCTCGACCAGCTGGCGGCCAACGGGCTCAAGCTCACGCAGGGCTATTCCAATTCGCCCGTCTGCTCGCCCACGCGCTTTGCGCTGATGACGGCGCGCTACCAGTACCGCCTGCGCGGCGCGGCCGAGGAGCCCATCAACAGCAAAAGCCGGGGCAGCACCACGCTGGGCCTGCCGCCCGAGCACCCCACGTTGCCTTCGCTGCTGCGCGCATCGGGTTACCGCACGGCGTTGATGGGCAAGTGGCACCTGGGCTACCCGCCTGCGTTCGGGCCGTTGCGCTCGGGCTACGAAGAGTTCTTCGGGCCCATGTCGGGCGGGGTGGACTACTTCACCCACTGCAGCTCCAACGGCACGCACGACCTGTACCTGGGCGACGAGGAAAAGCAGCAGGACGGCTACCTCACCGACCTCATCACCGACCACGCGCTCGACTATGTGAAGCGCATGGCTGAGGGTGCCAAGGACGGCACGCCGTTCTTCTTGAGCCTGCACTACACCGCGCCCCACTGGCCGTGGGAGACCCGCGACGACGAGGCGCTGGCGCAGGAGGTGAAGACGAACCTTTTCCACCTGCACGGCGGCAACATCGAGACCTACCGCCGCATGATCCACCACATGGACGAGGGCATCGGCCGCATCATGGCCGCGCTGCAGCGCCACGGCATCGACCGCGATACGTTGGTGGTGTTCACCAGCGACAACGGCGGCGAGCGCTTCTCGGACAACTGGCCCCTGGTGGGCGGCAAGATGGACCTGACCGAAGGCGGCATCCGCGTGCCCTGGATCGCCCACTGGCCTGCGGTGATTGCGCCGGGCGGCGTCAGCGCGCAGACCTGCATGACCATGGACTGGTCGGCCACCATGCTCGACGCCGCAGGGGCCGCCGCGCATGCGGATTACCCGCTGGACGGCCGCTCGCTGATGCCGCTGCTGCGCGATGCCGCCGTGATCGACGAGCCCCCGCTGTTCTGGCGCATGAACCACCGGGGCCAGCGCGCCATGCGCCAGGGCGTGTGGAAGTACCTGCGGGTGGACGGCAACGACTACCTGTTCAACCTGGCCGACGACGAACGCGAGCGCGCCAACCGTGCGCCCGTGGAGCCCGAGCGCCTGCAGGCCATGCGCGCCGCGTGGGAGGCGTGGAATGCGTCCATGCCCGCCATTCCCGACGATGCCACGGTGAGCCTGGGTTACTCGGCCAAGGACATGCCGCAGCGCTGAGCCCGGCGGGCATGCAAGTTAGCGGGCGGACGGCAGGGCTTGCCCTGTTGCCCGCCAGGCACCCTTGCCGGTAGATTGGGCGCCATGTCCGCCGCCGCCCTCGTGCCCTCGTTCCCCACTGCTCTGCGCCAGAGGACCACCGACGTGGTGGCACAGCCTGCGCGCCTGGACTACTGGGTGGGCGCGATCTGCGAGGCGTTTCTGGAGATGGATTGCAGCTCACGCGAGGCGCCGCTGTTTGGCGGCGAGCTGCAAAGCCTGCCGGTGGAGGCACTGTCCATCAACCGCGTGCGGGCCTCTACCCAGGATGTGTTTCGCACGCCAGCCGGCATTGCGCGCAGCCGCCAGCTGCCCTTCTACCTGATCGGCCAGGCCGAGACTGCATGGCATGTGCGCCAGGATGGTCATGTGGCCCACCTGCGTCCGGGCGATGTAGTGCTGCTGGATTCGGCCCGGCCGTACGAGCTGCACTTTCCCGAAGGTGTCCACTGTGTGTCGCTGCAGCTGCCGCGCGCCTGGGTGGGGCAGTGGCTGCAGCAGGCCGAGGCACCCGGGCCGCGTGTGGCCTGGCGCGACCAGGGCTGGGGCCAGAGCCTGGGGGCGCTGGCCGTGCAGCTGGCGCGCGACCCAGCCTCGGCGCAGGCGCTGCCGCCCGCCTTGCTGTCCGACCACCTGGGCGCGCTGTTGTGCGCGGCGCTGGAGCCGCCCCAGCTACCGGCGCCCACCGCTGCGCGCAGCCTGCATGCCCACCTATGCGCGCTGCTGCGGGCGCGCATCGACCAGTCCAGCCTCTCGGCCCCCGCGCTGGCGCAGGAGGCGGGCGTGTCGCTGCGCACCCTGCACCGGGCGTTTGCGGCGCAGGACCACACCTTTGCAGGCACCTTGCGCGAACTGCGCCTGGCGCGGGCGGCCGAGCTGCTGCGCCGTCCCCAGCTGGCCCATGTGGCCGTGGGCGAGATCGGGCGGCGCTGCGGCTTTGCGGACCCCTCGCATTTCGCGCGCGCTTTTCAGCGCGCCATGGGTGTGTCGCCCGCGCAGTGGCGGCGCGGCGGCTGATTCCGTTTCCCCATCATCCGTGTCGTTATTGCTTCGCCTTGCCGTGCTGCACGGCGGTGGAGCTTCTGGCACACCCAGCACAGCCGGCTGGCACGCGCAGGCCATTCAGCTCCGTCCGGTGTTTCTAAGGTAGCGGCAGGGCGAATAGCCCGGTCCTGCAACACAACCCCAAGGAGACACACATGCCGGATACCTATGTCCTGGTCCATGGCGCATGGCACACCGGTGCCGAGATGGAAGCCACCGCCACCCACCTGCGCGCGCGCGGCCACACTGTGCACTGCCCCACGCTCGCGGGCAACAACCCCGGCGACGACCGCGCGGCCACGGGCCTGGCCGACGCGGTGGATTCGCTGGCGGCCTTCATCGACAGCCAGGGCCTGAGCGATGTGCGTCTGGTGGGCCACAGCTATGGCGGCATGGTCATCAGCCACATGCCTGCGCGCCTGCCCGGGCGCATCCGCCGCCTGGTGTACTGGAACGCCTTTGTGCCGCAGCCGGGCGAGTGCCTGAACGACCTGGTGCCGCCGCACTACCGCGCGCTGTTCGACCAGGTGGCGGCCAGCAACGGCAACGCCGTGATGCTGCCGTACCCCATCTGGCGCGAGGCCTTCATCAACGATGCCTACGAGGCCCTGGCGCAAAGCACCTACGCGCTGCTCAACCCCCACCCCTACCGCACCTTCACCGAACCGGCGCAACTGCCCGTGCCGCTGGCCGCGCTGGAGGTGGGCAAGAGCTACCTGAACGCGCAGCAAGACACCGCGCTGCCCCACAGCCTGCCCTGGCACCCGCGCCTGTCGGAGCGGCTGGGCCTGTTCCGACTGGTGGAGTGCCCGGGCAGCCACGAGCTGTGCTTCTCCGACCCGGCGTCGGCCGCGCTGCACATCGAGCGGGCCGGGCGCGACTGACGGACCCTGCGCAGGGAGTATTCATCGGTTTTTGAGTGTTTTTGGCACCAAGCGCCAGATGATATGCGCCAATAGCTATCAATTCAATAGCGTTCCGCCCTGGCCCGCCTCCAGCAGCCGCGTGAGCAGCGGGTGCATCACCTTGCGCGCGCTGTAGATCAGGTGGAACTGCTCCTGCACGTCGGGCGCGGTGCCCACCTGCACCAGCCCGTGGGTTTGGGCCAGGTGCTCGCCCAGCGAGACCGGTGCAGGCATCACGCCCATGCCGGTGGCGGCAAAGGTGCTCAGTAGCGCGCTGTCTTCAAACTCCCCGGCAATGTGCGGGCGGATGCGCTCGCGCTCCAGCCAGTGGTCAATGCGTGCGCGCATGGCGGCGTGGTCGGTGGGCAGTAGCACGGGCACCACGGCCAAGCTGTGCGGAAAGTTGTTGGCTGCCGCCTCGGCCCACAGCGGCGGCGCGTACCAGGCAATCGCGCTCGTGCCGAGCAGCTGGCTGGTGGTGCGCAGAGCGGGGTTGGGCGGCGCGGCGCGGTCGGCCAGCACGGCGTCCAGCTTATGCAGCGCCAGCTCGCCCAAGAGGGGCTGGAACTCGCCCTCGTGGCACAGCAGGCGCAGGTGGGGCTCGTCCAGCACGGGCGTCAGCAGCCGGTGCACGGCCAGCTTCGCAATGCCATCGGAGATGCCCAGGTTCAGCCGCAGCGTCTGGCCTGTGGCGGCCTCGCGCACGCGCACGGGCAGCAGCTCGCCCAGCGCAAAGATGTGGTCGGCCTCGTGCAGCGCAGCCACGCCCGCGTCGGTCAGCACCAGGTTGCGGCCCTCGGTGCGCAGCAGGCTCACGCCCAGCGACTTCTCCAGCTCGCGCACCTGGGCGCTGATGGTCTGCACGGCCATGTCCAGCCGCTCGGCGGCGCGGGCAATGCCGCCCTCCTTGGCCACCACCCAGAAGTAAAAGAGATGGCGGTAGTTAAAGCTCTGGCTCATGGGGTTTTCCGAGGGGAGAAGTCGAGCGAAGGGGTTTGGTTCGTAAAAACCGAACCAATACTACTGTGATCACAGGTTTTAAAGAAGTACATCGGCCCCTACAGTGCGGGGCTTGGGCGCCCGGCTGGTCTGGGCGTGTGAGGGCATCTTTGGAGAAACTCGATGGAAACAATCGGAACGTGGTGGATGTGGGCGGGATTTGCCGTCTTCGTGGTCATCGCCATTGGCGTGGACCTGCTGGTCATGGAGCGCCAGGGCGCGCACAAGGTCACCATGGGCGAGGCCGCGCGCTGGAGCCTGTTGTGGTTCTCGCTGGCTTTTGTGTTCGTAGCCATTCTGTGGTGGTACCTGGACAGCAGCCAGGGCCGCGAGGTCGCCAACACGGTGTCCATGCAGTTCATCACCGGCTATCTGGTGGAGAAGAGCCTGTCGGTGGACAACATCTTCGTCTTCCTGATGCTGTTCAGCTACTTTGCCGTGCCGCCGCAGTACCAAAAACGCGCGCTCATCATCGGCATCATCGGCGCCATCGTGCTGCGCACGCTGCTGATCCTGGCAGGCGCCTGGCTGCTGGCCACCTTCCACTGGCTGCTGTATGTGTTCGGTGCGTTCCTGGTCGTCACGGGCGTGAAGATGTGGTTTGCCGCCGGGCAGGAGCCTGACATCGCCACCAACCCGGTGCTCAAGTTCCTGAAAAAGCGCATCCGCATCACCGACCAGTTCGACGGCGAAAAGCTCTCCACCATGATCAACGGCGTCAAGCACTACACGCCGCTGTTCGTGGTGCTGATCCTGATCGGCACGACCGACATCATCTTTGCGGTGGACAGCATCCCGGCCATCTTCGCGATCACGAGCGACCCGTTCATCGTGCTCACGGCCAACATCTTTGCCATCCTGGGCCTGCGTGCGCTGTACTTCCTGCTGGCAGACCTGGCCGACCGCTTCCATCTGCTGGCCTATGGCCTGGCGCTGGTCCTGGTCTTCATCGGCGGCAAGATGTTGCTCATCGACTTTGTGAAGATTCCGATTGGCTATGCGTTGCTGGTCACGGCCACGCTGATCGCCGGGTCGATCTTCCTGTCGCTGCGCAATTCGGGCGAGGCGGCCAAGGGCGCCCCACCCGCACTGCCCCCCAAGGCCTGATCACTGCCGAACCGGGAGACCCGAACCATGGATCTGATCGAATCGGTGATGCTGTGCATGTTGTTGGGCCTGGTGGGGGCCACCGCGATGGCCTACCGCGCGGAGAACGAGCCCCGCGACGTGCGCCTGCTGGTGGGCCTGACCACCTTGTGGGGCGCTGGCACCGCGGTAGCGTTCGTCGCATGATGCAGCCGCTGTGTCGCCTGCGCCGCTGGCTGCGGGCCCTGGAGCCCCGGGCCCGGCAGCTGCTGGACCGCAGCTGGCTGGCGCAGTTCCAGCCCTGGCTGGAGCAGCGCGCGCTGTTCCGCTTTCAGCGCCAGCCGCTGGCGCGCGGGGTGGCGGCCGGCATGTTCTGCGGCCTGATCCCCGGGCCGCTGCAGATCCCGGGCACGCTGCTGGTGTGCGCCTGGCTGCGCGGCAACGTGGTGGCCGGGGGCGTGGCCACCTTCTATACCAACCCGCTCACCACCGTGCCGCTGTATGTGATGGCCTTCTACCTCGGAGCGCTGGTGATGCCCGGCGCGCAGACACTGCCCGCCTGGAGCAGCGTGGCGCCGGGCGGAGAGTTCACGGTGCAGGCCCTGGGCACCTGGATGCAGGCACTGGGCACGCCGTTGCTGATCGGCCTGCCCACCCTGGGACTGCTGCTGGCGGTGCTGGGCTATGTGACGGTGCAGCTGCTGTGGCTCGCACCTGCCTTGCACCGCAAGCGAAGGCTGGCTCGCAGCCGCTGAGCCCCGCATTCGACCCGCAACGTGGGCGCCCCCGCAGAGGGATGGGGCGCAGCCGCTTGGGGGGTTAGTCGAGTTTTACGCCCACCTTGGTGATGACGCGCCCCCACTTCTCCCGCTCGGCGCGTGCAAAGCTGCCCATCTGGGCAGCGGTGCCGGGCATGGGTTCCACACCCAGGGCCTGCAGGCGCGCCTTGGTGCGCGTGTCGGCCAGGGCCATTTGCAGCGCCTTGCTGAAGCTGGCCACCACATCGGCCGGTGCGCCGGTGGGCACCACCAGGCCCTGCCATGCAAAGCCCTCAAAACCCTGCAGCCCCTGTTCGGAAATCGTGGGCACATCGGGCATGGTCGCCACGCGCTGGGGGCTGGCCACGCCAATCGCGCGCACCTTGTTGCCCGCGAGGAACGGGTACACCGTGGCGCTGTCGATCCACATCGCGGACACCTGGCCGCCAATCACGTCCTGGATGGCTGGGGCAGCGCCGCGATAGGGCACGTGCGTGAGCTTGAGCCCGCTCTGCTCGCGGAAGAGCTCGCCCACCAGGTGGTGCGGGCTGCCCGGCCCGGCCGATGCCCAGTTCACCCCATCGGGCATCCCCTTGGCCCAGGCCATGAACTCCTTGAGGTTCTTGGCCGGCACGCTGTTGGACACCACCAGGAACATCGGAAAGCGCACCAGCAGGCCCACAGGCTGGAAGTCCTTTTCGGCGTTGTAGCTGAGCTTGCTGAACAAAAACGGGTTGGCCGCCAGCGTGGCGAAGTCGGCCGAGAACATCAGGTTGCCGTAGTCCTTATTGCGTGCGCTGTACTCGGCGGCAATGTTGGTGCCCGCACCGGGCTTGTTGTTGATGATGATGGTGCGGCCCAGCGTGGCCGACATCGACTCGGCAATGGTGCGCGCCACGATGTCCGAGCCACCGCCTGCGGCGTAGCCCACCACCCATTCGAGCGGCTTGGAGTCCTGGGCGTGGGCCAGGGGCAGGGTGGTGGCCAGGGCCAGGCCCGCGAGGGTGGCGAGGAAATGTTTGCGCTGCATGGTGGTGTTGTCTCCGTAGTGGTCTAGGTTCAAGGCGAGTCGGGCCCTGCACCATCTGCGCGGTGCTGGGGCGGTGGGGATGAAAAGGGGCTGCGGCTAGGCTGCCACCGCGTGGGTGGGCACCACCGGCGTGACGGCCGGGGTGGTGCGCCGGTCGGCCATCGGCACGGCGCTGCCGCGCGCCAGTTGCAGCGCGTGCTGCAGCGTGGCTTGGTCGCTGATGTGGTTGGCCAGCAGCAGCACCAGGCGTGCGTTCATGGCGTGGCTTTCGGGCGTGGACAGGCCCTGGTGCGCCGCAATCAGCGCTTCATAAAAATCGTCGCAGGCCTGCAGGTTCGGTTGGGTGTTCAGCATGGGCATGTTCCTTGTCGTCTTCCTGGTCAGACGGCTGCGGCCGTGGCACGCGCCAGTGCGCTGCGCACCGCTGCTTCGGTGGGCGTGCGCCAGCGCGCGCACACATGCTGGTCGGGCCGCACCAGGTACACAGTGCGCAGCAGCGCGTCCAGCCGCTGGGCGGCCAGCGCCTGGTGGTCGATCACGTCGATGCCGATCTGCAGCACCTTCACACCGGGCAGGCCATGGGCCCACGCAGGAGCCGGGCCAAACACCAGCAGCGTGAAGTCCGGCCCCAGCTCGCGCAGCAGCCAGGTAGGCTGGCCCTGCTTTGTCAACGGCGCATCCAGCAGCACGGCGCCGGGCACCTGCGTGCCCGCAAACGCATCGGTGTCGGGCGTGTTCAATGGCGATGCATGTAGCGTGGCTGGCACCGACAGACGCCCGCTGTTGACGATGCGCCTTGCAAACGCATGTTCACGCGCCAGGTGCAGCGCCGCGTCGCGGAACAGGCGGCTCACCTCGCTCTTGGGCGTGATGAAGTCGGTGGCGCGGGTGGAGTTGCACAGGTTTTCGTCGGCGGCGTATTCGCGCTCTGGCCCATAGGTGGCTACCAGCGCGGGGCTGGCGCGGCCCTGGAGCACCCAGTCCAGCTTCCAGGCCAGGTTCTCGGCGTCCTGCACGCCGCTGTTGGCACCGCGTGCGCCGAAGGGTGAGACGCCATGTGCGCTGTCGCCCGCAAAGATGACGCGGCCGTGCACGAACTGGTCCATGCGCAGGCAGGCAAAGGTGTAGACACTGGCCCAGTCCAGCTCGAACTGCGCCTCCGCACCCAGCAGCGCCTGCACGCGCGGAATGATGTTCTCGGGTTTCTTTTCTTCCTCAGGGTCGGCGTCCCAGCCCAGCTGGAAGTCGATGCGCCACACGTTGTCGGGCTGGCGGTGCAGCAGCACGCTCTGGCCGGGGTGAAAGGGCGGGTCGAACCAGAACCAGCGCTCGGTGGGGAAGTTCGCCTCATCCGCCAGCTTCACGTCGGCGATCAGAAAGCGGTCCTGAAAGATGCGCCCCTTGCTCTCCAGCCCCAGCATCTGCCGCGTGGGCGAGCGCGCGCCGTCGCAGGCCACCAGCCATTGCGCATCCATCTGGTAAGCACCCTCGGGCGTGTCGATGCTCAGCAGCGCGCCGTCCGCACGGCTTTGCACGGCCGCCACCTTGTTGTGCCAGCGGATGTCGATGCCCGGCAGCTGCAGCGCACGCTCCACCAGGTAGGCCTCGGCGTAGTACTGCTGCAGGTTGATGAAGGCGGGGCGCTCGTGGCCTTCTTCGGGCAGCAGGTTGAATTCGTACAGCTGCTCGTCCTTCAAGAACACCTTGCCCAGGTTCCACGACACGCCCTTGTCCACCATGCGCTGGCCCACGCCCAGGCGGTCCCAGATTTCGAGCGTGCGCTTGGCAAAGCAGATGGCGCGTGAGCCGATGGAGAGCTTGTGGTCGTTGTCCAGCACCACCACACGCTGCCCGCGTTGGGCCAGGTCGATGGCCAGCGACAGGCCCACAGGGCCCGCTCCGATGACCACGACGGGATGTTGTGCCGGCGTCGCACCGTCCTGATCGGGCGAGCGCACATAACCAAAATCGAGCGCCTGCACCTCGGCGCCGCTGGCGTGGAAGGCCTCTGGGGGAATGTCTTTGGGGTTCATTTTTTGTCTCCTCCAACCTCGGGGGCTCAACCTTCCAAAGCCTTCCACATTTGGACATCACGCTCGGCGGTCCAGATGCGCGGGTCGGGGTATTGCGTGGCTTCGTCGTACGCACGGGTCACGTCGAACGGCATGCAGTGGTTGAAGATCACCCAGTGCCCGTACTTGGGTTGCAGTTGGGCAAACGTGGCCTCGTACACCTTGCGCAGGTCCTCGCCCTGGGCCGCACTGGCCTTTACGCTCTCGTACAGGTCGCTGATGAAGGCGCGTGTGCCCGCCAGGCCCGCCTGCACCTGCTCGGGCGTCTGCAGCGCGGCGCCCCGACCGGGCACCAGCTTTTCGGGCTTCAGGGCTGCGATGTTGTCCAGCGTCTGCGGCCAGTCCTGGAAGTAGGCATCGCCCGCATACGGCGTGGCGTCGAACTCCACCAGGTCGCCGCTGAAGAGGATCTTTTCCTGCGGCAGCCAGGCCACCGTGTCGCCCTTGGTGTGGCCTCGGCCCAGCTGCAGGATCTGCACCTCCAGCTTGCCCAGCCACAGGGTCATCTTTTGGTTGAAGGTCATGGTCGGCCAAGTCAGGCCGTCGGGCACGCTCTCCACGTTCTGGAACAGGCGGGGGAAGCGGCCGATCTCGCTGTCCTTGTCGAACTGGCCGCGCTCCACGATCAGGTCGCGCGTGTCCTCGCTGGCAATGATGTGCTCGGCCCCATATGCGCTGGCGCCCAGCACGCGCACCGCGTGGTAGTGGCTCAGCAGCACGTACTTGATGGGCTTGTCCGTCACCTCGCGGATGCGGCGGATCACGTCCTGCGCCATCACGGGCGTGGCCTGGGTGTCGATGACCATCACCGCGTCGTCGCCAATGATGATGCCGGTGTTGGGGTCGCCCTCGGCCGTGTAGGCGTAGGCGTGGTCGGAGAGCTTGTCGAAGCTCACCTTCTTCACTTCGAGGTCGGCGGCGGAGGCAAAGGTTTTGACTGTGCTCATGGTGATGATTTGTTAATGGTGAATGCGTTTATCTAAACGGAATGTGTTGATGTTAGGCAAGAAATTCGTTAATGTCTAACGCATTTGTTTAGGTGAAAACCCGAATGATTGGTAGAGACCGCGCTGCGTGGACAATCGCCGCATGCCCACGATGCCCCCCGACCTGCCCCCCGCCGACGACGAAGACACGCCCCGCAGCCCGCGCGGCATCCAGAGCGTGGAGGTGGGTGGCCAGCTGCTGAAGGTGCTGGCGCGCACTGGCCGGCGCATGGCGCTCAAGGACCTGGCCCGCGCGGCGGACATGACGGCCGCCAAGGCGCATCCCTACCTGGTGAGTTTTGGCAAGCTGGGCCTGATCGAGCAGGACGCCGTGAGCGGCCACTACGGCCTGGGCCCGCTGGCCATGCAGCTGGGCCTGATCAGCCTGCAGCAGGTGGACCCGGTGCGCCTAGCCATTGCCGAGCTGCCTGCGCTGGCCCAGCGCATCGGCTACACCGTGTCGGCCTCGGTCTGGGGCGACAACGGCCCCACCATCATTCGGGTGGAAGAGGGGCCCACCGCCGTGTATGTGGCCATGCGCCACGGCACCGCGGCCTCGGTGCGGCACACGGCCACGGGCAAGGTGTTTGCGGCGTTCGGCCCGCGCGAGCGCGCTGCCGCCGCGCTGGCCGCCGAAGGGTTTGCAGGCGCGCTGGATGAGCCCGCATTTGCGGCCGAACTGGAGGCCGTGCGCCAGCACCAGATCAGCGAGGTGACCGACCAGCTCCTGCCCGGCATCAGCGCGCTGGCCACGCCGGTGTTCGACGGGTTTGGGCAGCTGGTGCTGTGCATCGCCGTGATCGGCCCCAGCGCGACGCTGCAGACGGGGCCGGCCAGCCAAGCGGCGCAGCACCTGCGGGAGGCGGCGCGGAGTTTGTCGCAGCGCCTGGGGGCGCCGGTCGGCCCCGTGTAGTCAGTTGGGCGATCAGCCCGCTGCGCGCCCCAGCGCCTGGTCGATGTCCCACAGGATGTCATCCAGGTCTTCAATGCCCACCGACAGCCGCACCATGTCCGCGCTCACACCCGCGCGGGCCAGCTCTTCTTCGTTCAGCTGCCGGTGCGTGGTCGATGCAGGGTGAATCACCAGCGTCTTCGCGTCGCCAATGTTGGCAAGGTGGCTCAAAAACTCGCAGGCGTCGATGAACTTCTCACCCGCCGCCGCGCCACCCTTCACGCCAAACGTGAGGATGCCCGAGGCGCCCGGCGCGCCATCCACCGCGCGGAACTGCTTTTGCGCCAGATCGAAATATGGCGAATCCGCCAGACCCGGATAGTTGACCCACGCCACCTGCGGGTGGCTTTGCAGAAACTTCGCCACGGCCAGCGCATTGCGGCAGTGCTCGCGCATGCGCAGGTGCAGCGTCTCGGCGCCCTGCAACAGCTGCCACGCGTTCATGGGCGAGAGCACGCCGCCAAAGGTGCGGTTGACCTCCATGCGCGCCTTCATGGTGTAGCCAAAGTCGCCAAAGGTCTCGTAGAACTTCACGCCGTGGTAGGCGCGGCTGGGCTCCACCATCTCGGGGAAGTTGCCGTTGTCCCACGGGAACTTGCCACCCTCTACCACCACACCGCCCATGGTCGTGCCATGCCCGCCGATGTACTTGGTGGCGCTGTGCACCACGATGTCGGCGCCCAGGGCCAGCGGGTTGCACAGGTAAGGGCTGGCCACCGTGTTGTCGATGACGAGCGGCACGCCGTGGGCATGCGCCACCTCGGCCACGGCGGCGATGTCGAGCACGTTGACCAGCGGGTTGCCGATGGTCTCACCGTACACGGCGCGGGTATTGGGGCGCATGGCGCGCGCAAAGTTCTCGGGGTCGGCCGGGTCCACAAAGGTGGTCTCGATGCCCAGACGGCCAAAGCCCACGCCCAGCTGCCCCACCGTGCCGCCATAGAGCGTGCTTGCCGCCACGATGTGGTCACCGGTCTTCAAAATGGCCAGCAGCGCTGCCATCTGCGCGGCCATGCCGCTGGCGCACGCGAGCGCGGCGCGGCCGTTTTCAAGGCTCGCGATGCGCTCTTCAAAAACAGCCACCGTGGGGTTGCTGATGCGGCTGTAGACGTTGCCGAAGGTCTGCAGGTTGAACAGGCTGCTCGCGTGCTCGGCGTTGTCGAACACAAAGCTGGTCGTCTGGTGGATGGGCGTGGCGCGCGCGCCGGTCACGGGGTCGGGCTGGGCGCCCGCGTGGATGGCGCGGGTGCCAAAGCCGAAGTGGCGGTCGGCGCCGTTGGATGTGGGCTCGGTCATGGCGGTGGCGCAGCCTGCAGTGCTGCGCAGAGGTTGGGTGGAGGAGATTTGAAGAAAATCGGCCGCAAGCGCCAGTGCAATATGCGCTGATAGCTATCAATTTGCTAGTAAGGCTGCTGCCGCAGGCGCTTGGCGCTGATCACCTTGGTGTTCACGCCCATCCAGCCCAGGCCACCAAACAGCCGGGCATGTTCGATCTTCACGCAGCGGTTCTGGATGACTTGCAGCCCGGCCGCTTCAGCGCGGAGGCCTGCGGCCTCGTTGAAAACCCCCAGTTGCAGCCACAGGCACTGTGCGCCGATGGCGACGGCTTCGTCGGCCAGCGGCGGGATGTCCTCGCTCTTGCGAAAGCAGTCCACCATGTCGATCTTCTGGCCCTGCGCCGCCAGCACGGCGGCTGCCTCGGTCACGCTGACATAGGCCGTCTCGCCCAGGATCTGCCCGCCCTCGCGCGCCACCAGCGGGTTGACCGGCACGATGCGGTAGCCATGCGCCTGCATGTACTTGGCGGCGAAGTAGCTGGGGCGGTGCCACTGCGGCGACAGGCCCACCACCGCGATGGTGCGGCAGGCGGTGAGCAGGTGGCGCAGGGTGCTGATGGTGTCGGGGGTGTGGAGCATGCAAACAGTGTACGCATGCCCTCGGGTTTGCAGTGGAGGGTCAGGCCGGCGACTTGTACTTGATGCTGCACCCATACGGCGCTGTCGTCGCTGCCGAGATCGGCTTGCCCGCCAGCGCCTCCGCCAGCCCCACCTTCACATAGTTGGTGGCCTTCTCGATGTCGGCCGGGCGGGCCGAGGGGATGCTGTCGATGCCGCCCGCATAGATCAGCTGGCCCTGCGGGTTGACGATGTACAGGTGCGGCGTGGTGCGGGCGCCGTAGCTCTTGCCCACGGTGCCTTCCTCGTCCATCAGCACGGCGGTGGGGGCGGCCTTGCGTTCCTGCGCCCAGGCCGTGAGCCGGGTGGGCTCCAGGTAGTCGCTGCTGGCCTTCTCGGTGGAGTTGATGGACAGCCACACCACGCCTTGGCCGGTGGCGTCCTTTTGCGTGGCGGGCATGTTGCCGCTGTCGTAGTGCTTGCGCACAAAGGGGCAGCCGGGGTTCGTCCATTCCAGCACCACATGTTTGCCCTTGAAGTCCGACAGGCGCACGGTCTTGCCGGACGTGTCCTTGAGCGTGAAGTCGGGCGCGGGCTGGCCCACGGTGGCAGCGGCCTGGGCGCCCAAGGCGACGAGGGCGGCGGTGACGATCAACGTTCGGCGAAGCAACTTCATGGCGGGGTCTCCTGAAGGGGTTGGCGGGTGGTCGAAAGCGGAAAGGTGGGCTGGCAGCGCGACCTACAACTGGGCAATGGTGGCGCGCACCTCGTCCACGCTGAGCACCTCGGTCAGCACCACCGGCGGCTTGCCGGGGCGGTAGAACACGTACACCGGCACGCCGTTGCGGCCCAGCGACGCCAGGGCGGCGGTGATGGCGGGGTCGCGGCGCGTCCAGTCGGCGCGCAGCAGGGCGACGTTCTTGGTCTGCAGGTCGGCCAGCACGTCGGCGTGGGCCAGCGTGGTCTTCTTGTTGTACTGGCAGGTCACGCACCAGGCGGCGGTGAAGTCCACAAACACAGGGCGGCCACTGGCCACGATCTGATCGGCCGCGCCGGGTGCCCAGGGCTGCCAGCCGGTGCCAGAGGACATCTGCGTGGACGGTACAGCGGCCTGCGCTGCGGGCACGTTGGTAACGTGCGGCGCAAACGCCCAGACCAGCAGCGCCATCGCCGCGATGGACACGCTGGCCATCCACACCCGCGCACGCCCGGCCAGCGACAGGGCCCACACCACCAGCGACAGGCCCACCAGCAGAATCAAGAGTGCACCCGCGCCATCGATGCCGGTTTGCTGGCCCAGCACCCACACCAGCCAGACCACGGTGGCCAGCATGGGGAAGGCCATGAGTTTGCGGAAGGTGTCCATCCACGCGCCGGGGCGGGGCAGGGCGCGCGCCACGGCGGGCACCCAACTGGCCGCCAGGTACGGCAGCGCCAGCCCCAGGCCCAGCGCCGCAAACACGGCCAGCGCCTGGGGCGCGGGCAGCGTGGCGGTGAGGCCCATGGACGCGCCCATGAACGGCGCGGTGCAGGGCGAGGCCACGGCCACGGCCAGCACGCCGGTGAGGAAGCTGTCGGCCACCGGGTGGCGCGCCTGCAGGCTGGCGACCGAGGACGGCAGGAAATGCCCGAACTCGAACACGCCCGCCAGGTTGAGCGCGATCAGCGTGAACAGCGCCGCCAGCGAGGCGACAACGGCCGGGGACTGCAATTGGAAGCCCCAGCCTACGGCCTCGCCCGCCGCACGCAGGCCCAGCATGAGCGCGCCCAGGGCGATGAACGACAGCACCACGCCCGCCGTGTACGCCATGCCGCTGATGCGGTGCGCACGCCGGTCTTGCGCGTGCTGGGTAAAGCCCACCACCTTGATCGCCAGCACCGGGAACACGCAGGGCATGAGGTTGAGGATGAGCCCGCCAAGCAAGGCGCCCAGCAGCGCGGCGGTGAGGGTGAGGGACGAGGCGCCAGAGCCTGTGGCCTGCGTTGCCGCGCTGCCCGCCTGCGCCGCGTTGGCCTTGAGCGCTGCCTCCAGCGCGGGCGACACCGCAGCTGCTGACGCGCCCTGCGGCCAAGTGCCCAGCACCTTCAGCTCGGCGCGGTAGCCGGTGCGGGTGTCGGGGCCGGTGCCGTGGCCCGGGGCTGCCTGCTCGGCCAGCACCACGGGCATCAGGCTGGGGCTGGCACTGCGCTGGGCCGACAGAGGAATCTGTGCGGTCCACACGCCGCCGTTCCAGGCCTGCTTCCAGCCGGCGGCGTTGTCGATGACCTCGGCGGTTTCGGGGAACAGGTCGAGCGTCTTGCCGCGCAGCGCCACGGGCAGGCCCTGCACGCTGACTTGAAGCAGATTGCCGTCTGCAATCTGCGCCTGGCTGTCGGGCACGATGCCGTTGGTACCTGCCAGCACGGAGCGGGGCTGGGCTTTGGCCGCTGCCTCGAACGCGTCGCCGTTCAGCGCCGTGGTGCTCTGAATGGGCAACTGCAGCGTGAACTCGCCCTCTTCAGGGATGCACTCCTTGCGGCACACCAGCCACGAGGCGCGCAGTTTGATGGTGGCATCTTTCGCCAGCGGCCCGGGGGCATAGGTGCTGGCCACCGTCACGGGCACCGGCAGCAGCACCATGCCTTCGTAGCCATAGTTGGCCAGCGTGCCGATGGGGATCTTCTTGGGCAGCGGCCAGGCGATTTCGCCTGCGTCCAGGCCTGCGGGCAGCGTCCAGGCCAGGTCGGTGGGCAGGCCGGAGTCGCCGGGGTTCTTCCAGTAGGTGTGCCACTCGGGCTGGTGGGTGATCTGCAGGCCCAGCCACAGTGGCTGGCCGGGGGCCACGCCCTGCGGCGCATGGGCCAGCAACTCGGCTCGGACATAGGGCGTGGTGACCACGCTGGTGCCCTGGCCGGTCGTTTTGGTGCCCAATTGGGCGATAGCGCTAGTCCATAAAGCGCTGGCAGCTATAAAAAAGAGAGTGGCTGCAAGGCGGTGGAACAGGCGTGAAGGCATGGTGCAGTGTGGGAGCGGGCGGGGCGGGATTGGTTCCGGCGCCCTGCGCTCTGCCTGCGGGGCGATGGGGCGGGCTGGTGGGAGATTCGCCCAGAACCTCCCGCCAGCCAGCCGCTTATTGTGTCGCGAGGCTCAAATCCGCACGCGGGGTCCACTTTTCGGGCTGCTTGCCCGATTTGGGCGCGGCCACGAACAGCCGTTCCACCGGCAGCTTTTGCGCCACCAGGTACGCGCGGATCGCCTGGCCGCGCTGCGTGGCCAGCTCGGCGGCCATGGCCTCGGTGGCGGGTTGGTGGGCCAGCAGCAGGGCTTCCATCTCGGGCACGGTGAGGTCCTTGGCTAGGCCGACCAGGTTGCGCGGCTTGGGGATGTCGGCGCGGCGGTACACCTCCTTGAGCAGTGCAGGGTACTCGGCGGCCGACACGGGGGCGGTGTCCGCCGGGTTGGCGCGGCGTTTTTCGGCCAGCACCAGCTGCTGCAGGTGCTCGCGCTGCAGGCCTTCGCGTTCGTCCGGCAGGCTGGCCGTGCCGGTCACGGTGATCTTGAGCGCGGGCCGGTCGGCCAGGGCCTTGGCCATCTTGTCCAGGCTCTGCTGCGCCTCGGGCGTCAGGGTGGCGCTGCCGGGGGCAAAGGGCACATGGTTCATCTCCTCGCCCCCACCAAAGGCGCTGGCCAGCAGGCTGAAGGGCGAGGTCAGCGCCTTGCCGATGAGGTTGATGATGATCTTGAAGATCACCGGACCGATGCGGAACTGCGGGTCGTTGAGCGAGCCGCTGATGGGCAGGTCCAGGTCGATCACGCCCTGGCGGTCGGCCAGCAGGGCCACGGCCAGCTTCACGGGCAGGCTGTTGGGTGCGCCCTCCACGGGCTCGCCAAAGGTCAGCTGGTTGAGCACCAGCCGGTTGCTGGCGGTGAGCTGGCCGTTGGGCAGCACCTTGTAGTTCACGTCCATGCTGAGCTTGCCGCGCTCGATACCGTGGCCCGCGTACTTGACGGAATACGGCGTGAGCGGGGGCAGCTCCAGATCGCGCACCTTGCCCACGATGTCGAGCGCCAGGGGCTTAGCCAGCGGGTTGAGCTTGCCGGTGACTTCCAGCGACGCCGAGCCCTCGGCGCGGCCGCGCAGCTCCAGGTCGGCCAGCACGGGATCTCCACCGGGCGCTTCGGACGAGAACGCGCTGAGCTTGCCGGTCAGCTCCGAGAGGTCGGCCGAGTAGTTGGGCTTGATGAAAAAGTCGGAGAACAGCACCTTGCCGTTGACCAGGCTCACGGGGCCAAAGACCACCACGGGGGCCAGCGGGTCGGCCTGGGCCACGGCGGCCGTGGGGGGGGCAGCTGGCGCAGCCGATGCGGCTGTGGCGGGGGCTGGTGCAGTGGGTGCTGCTGTGCTGGCCGCAGCACTGGCTGCGTTGGCCGCCTGGGCCTCGGCCGGGGTCTTGGCAATGTCGCTCAGGTTGATGCGGCCTGCCTCGTTGATCGTGATGCGGGCAAAGAAGTCGACCAAGCTGGTTTCCTTCACCTCCACGCGCGGCGCGGTGCCGGGGGCGGTGGCCACGGCCAGGCCGCGCAGGCTCAGGCTCTTCCAGGCCAGCAGTTCCTCACCCACCTGGGCCTCGGTCTTGGGGGTGAAGGCGGCCGTGCTGTTGGCCCGCAAGTCTTCGACCACCGCATCGCCGCTCAGGCGCAGGCTGACTCCCTTGTCCGTCTGCGCCAGCGCCACCTGGCCCCGGTAGCCCACGTCGGCGCGCAGCAGCTCCACCGACAGCTGGCTGGCCAGGTAGCCGTCCAGTGCGTGCACCGGCAGGCGCGTGGCGTCCAGCTTGCCCTGGGTGGCCAGCGGTTGCAAGGCCAGCGTGCCCTGGTAGTCGATCGTGCCGGGCGCGGCCTTGTTGCTGCCCTTGCCCGGTGCGGCGGCGCGGGCGGTGAGCGTGAAGGCCTCGGGCTTGCTGCCGTCGCTGGCCAGGTTGCGGGCGGTGATGCCCAGGGCGGTCACGTCCAGCGCCACGGGGCGCGGCTGGGCGTTGTCGGCCAGCGAGACGGTGCCGCCCTGCACGGAGAAGTCGGCCACGCGCAGCTTCCAGGGCGCGGCGTTGCTGGCGGGGGCGGGGTCAGCGGCTGCAGTGGCGCTGCCTTGCGCGGCGGGGGCGGCCTTCTCCGATTTCAGCCAGCGTTCAAACATCCAGCGGCCATCTGCACCGCGCTCCACCGCCAGTTGCGGCTGGCTGATGGCCAGGCGCTCCAGCGTGGCGGTGCGTGCGTCCAGGGGCACTTCGGCGCCCGCAATTTCCAGCTTGCCCAGGCTGGCCAAGGTGGTCTTGCCCTGCTTGACGGCCAGTTGCTCCAGCGCCAGGGGGCCCGCCTTGAGGGTGACACCCGTGGCACCTGCCTGTGCGGCTGCGCCCGTGGGGGCTTGCCAGGTCACACCCACGTCGCCGCTGAGCTGGCCGGTCACCGTGGGCTCCACCGCCTGGGCCAGGTAGGGCGCGGCCAGTTGTAGGGCCAGGGCGTTCAGGGTGGCGTTGACCTGCGCCTTCTGGTCCGTGGCTTCGCCGGTGAAGCTGAGCGTGCTGCCCTGCAGGTTGAGCCCGCCCTTGAAGGTGAAAGGCTTGGCGTTGTCTTTGGCAAAGGGCAGGGCGATGTCGGCGGCCTCCAGCGCAAATTCGGTGGCCTGCAAGGCGGCGGCGGGGCGTGTGGTGGCGTCGGCCCAGCGCAGGGTGCCGCCGCGCACGGCGGCCGTGGCGACTTCGACCGCCCAGGCGGGGGCGGCTGTCTTGACCTTGGCTTTGCCTTTGCCTTCACCCACAGAGGCGGAGGATGCAGGGGCGGATGCTGTGCTGGCGCTGGCCACTGGAGCAGATGCAGCGTCGGCAGATGCTGGCGCTGCAGGTGCGGTGGTCTTGTCTTTGGCGGGCGTTGAAGGCTGCGCAGGCGCCGTCAATTGCGCCAGGTTGATCTGGCCCGCTGCATCGCGTGTGGCCGTGACCACCGGCGCCGTCAGCTCCACATGCTGCAGGCGCACGATCTGCTCCAGCGGGCGCACATCGGCCATGTCGATCTTCAGGCGCTCGTAGCTCAGCAGGTCGGCCCCTTGGCGGTCGGCCATGCGCACACCACTGGCTTGCACGGTGCCGCTCAGCTTCACAGCCATGCGCGGGTGCTGCTCAAAGGCCACCTTCACATCCGCATCCAGCGTGGCGCTTTGCACCTTCACGGGGAGGTTGGCGGGCAGGTAGCCCAGGTAGGGCGCCAGGTTCAGCCCATCCAGCCGGATCTGCGCGTCGGCTTTGCCGGTCTGCGCAAAAGGCGTGCCCTCGGCGGACGAGTCAAACCGGCTGCCGTCCAGCGTGAACGCCAGGTGGGGCTCGACCTTCACCTCGCGCTGCGAGGGCAGGGTGCTGATGAAGGGCACTTTCAGCGTCAGCGCGCGCACCTCGTGGGTCTCGCGGATGGTGTTGTCGATGAAGTCGATGCTGCCGCCCGTGAGCGCCAGGTTGTACAGCGCCAGGCGCGCGGGGCCTTGGTCGGGCTCAGGGTCGTTCTTGGGCGCGGTGACCTTGGCGATGATGTCGTCCACGTCGTAGCGGCCGTCGCCCAGGTGGGTGATTCGCAGCACCGGGTTGTCGATGGTGAAAGCATCCACCACGGGCGCCAGGCGAAACAACGATTGCAGCTCGCCATCGGCATAGATGCGGCCAATGGTCAGTTGCGGGGGCGCACCATTGGCACCTGCCACGGCTACGTCGCGCAGCGCAAATTCGAGGCTCCAGGGCTGGAAGTCGATGCCGCCAATGGTCACGGTGCGGCCCAGTTGCTCGGACGCGATGCGCTCCAGCGGGCCCTTGACCATCGGCGGGATGGCGAGCCAAGTGACCAGCCAAAGAGCGATCAAGCCCGCCAGCGCGCGAACGGCGGGGCGGAACCAGCGGTGCTGGCGCAGGGTGGCAAACGAGACGGAGCGCAGGGAGATCGGCATGGCGGCAGACAAGGGTAGGCGCCGCAGCCCCGAGAGGAAGAACCGGTCACCGCAGCCCGAGGGATGACGGGCTGGTGCTGCGCGCGGGCGCTATTGTCCCCGTTGTCCGCCTGCTTGCGTAAGCCAATGCAACGGGCGGCTGTTGTGGCTCAAGATTGTTGACAGTGGGGGCGGGCGCCGCTTACGGGGCGAAGCCCAGCACCACCCTGCGGGTGGTTGTTGATGCCAGGGCTTTTGGTGCGGCCTTACTTGCACTGCGTGCAAATGATTCCACCCCAAAGAAAAGCGCTCTTCGCTCCGCTCACTGGGCAAAGCCCAGCACCACCCGCCGGGTGGTGGCGCTTTTCTTTTCAATCTTTGTGACGACGATGCCGCCGATCTCCGACGTGTTGGCCACATGCGTGCCCCCACAGGGCTGCAGGTCGATCATCGGCGCGCCGCCTTCGCCCCCGATGCGGATGGTGCGGATGCGCCCCGTGCCCCGGGGCGGCTGCACGCTCATGCTCTTGACCAGGGCGGGGTTGGCGTCCAGTTCTTCGTCGCTGATCGAGGCCACGGTGAGCGGGTGCGCGGCGGCCACCAGGGTGGCGATGGCGGTGGTCAGGTGCTCCTTGTCCAGCGGGTCGGTCATCGCAAAGTCCAGCCGCGCGTAGTCGGGCGTGATCGAGCAGCCGTTGACCAGCTGCGGCACCACGTGGCACAGCAGGTGGCTGGTGGTGTGCAGGCGCATCATGCGGTGGCGGCGCTCCCAGTCGATGCGGGCCGTGACGTTGGTGCCGGGCGTCAGCTGCGCCACGCGGTCCTCCTGACCGGGGGCGGGGACGTGGACGATGTCGCTGGTGGGGTTGCCTTCGGCGTCCTTGCCCTTGCGGGTGTCTGCAATGGTGATCTGCGTGCCATCTGCCAGCACCAGCACGCCGCTGTCACCGGCCTGGCCGCCGCCCAGGGGGTAGAACACGGTCTGGTCCAGCACGATGCCGGCATCGGTGACGGCGGTGATGTGGGCGCTGCATTCGCGCAGGTAGGCGTCTTGGCGGAAGAGGTCTTGGGTCATGGTGGCATCTTAGAACCTGTTCCAAGTCTTTTTGGAGTCGCACAAGTCCCTTGCCGGGATGGGCTGCCAGGCGCGGGGCGCAGTGGATAGCTTGGCTATCCACAAGCGCCGCAACGCCGCAGACCGCCCGGCAAGGCACTTGCCCGAGGGGTTGGAGTGAAATCGGGCGATTGGACGCCCCTGCCGCTTGCATGGGCACGAGCCCATGCGGCGGACCCGAAGCATCCACTCATCCCGATTGCACTCCAATGCGATTTCCAAAAAGACTTGGAACAGGTTCTGAGCGGCGCCGCTGCCCGTTTCCCAGAGACCAACAGCGCCGCTACCATGCACACATGACTTCTGCCGCATTGACTCCCTTGCCCTCCCGCTTCTGGGCCGACTTGTCCACCCGTGATTTCGCGGCGCTAAAGGCCAGCGGGCGGGCTGAAGAGGTGGTGGCCGTACTGCCCGTGGCGGCCGTCGAGCAGCATGGGCCGCACCTGCCCTTGTCGGTCGATGCGACGCTGCTGCAGGGTGTGATCGATGCCGCGCTACCGCAGCTGCCTGCGGATTTGCCTGTGCTGTTCTTGCCGCCGCAGAACGTGGGCCTGAGCCCGGAGCACATCCGCTTTCCGGGCACGCTCACGCTGTCGCCCGCTACAGTCATTGCGCTGTGGACCGAGATTGGCGAGTGCGTAGCCCGCGCGGGCATCAAGAAGCTGCTGCTGTTCAACGGCCACGGCGGCCAGGTGAGCGTGATGGACATCGTGGCGCGCGAGCTGCGCACGCGCTGCGACCTCATCGTCTACAGCGCGAGCTGGTTCAGCCTGCCGCTGCCTGAGGCGGTGGCGGGCCAGTTCAGTGCCCAGGAGCACCGCTTTGGCATCCATGCGGGCGAGATCGAGACATCGATGATGCTGCACCTGGCGCCCGCCACCGTGCAGATGCAGCAAGCGCAAAACTTCCGCTCCACCTCGCAGGACCGGTCGGAGCGCTATGCCATTCTGGGCAACGGGAAAAGCGCCAAGCTGGGCTGGCAGATGCAGGACTACCACGCAGCGGGTGCCGTAGGTGACGCGGCCGCAGCCACGGCCGAAAAGGGACAAGCGGTGGTGGACGCTGCAGCGCAGCAACTGGTGGCGATGCTGCAGGAGCTGCAGGCGCTGCCGCTGTCTACCCTGGAGAGCGGACCCGATCTGGGTTGAATCGAATTGCTATGTTATTGATAGCTTCTGACGCATGATTCACTAGCGCAAGCGGTCAGAAAGACCCCAATATCGGTGCTCAGGCGTGCGTGACCCACTGCGCATGCTCCAGTTCATTGAGGTGCGGCAGCGTGTTGAACGTCTGCAGCATCAATCGCTTGGGCGAGATGGAGAACTCCGTCACCGCGCTGTTGCGGATGCGCATGTTCAGCGCAATCGTCACTTCGGGCGCCGTGCCCAGCACCTCGCCCACGGCCGTGGAGATGGGGCCGCCGCTGCTGACCAGCAGCACGCTCTGGCCTGCGTGGTGGTGGCGCACATGGTCCAGTGCGCTGCGCACGCCGGCTGAAAATTCGTTCCAGCTGGGCATGCCCTGGGGGCTGATGACGCCTGCCATCCACTGCGCCAGCGCGTCGCACAGGATGCGGAAGTGCGCGCGGTAGCGCTCGGGCGTGTCGGCCGGGCCCAGGGGCTGGGGGTGGATGGCAGCGATCAGCGCGTGGCTGTCGTATTCGTTGAGACCCGGCAACTGCAGCGCATCGGGCGTGGTCTGCAGGCCTTCGGCAATGCCTTCCAGCGTTTGGGTGTGGCGGCGCAGCGTGCCGGTGAGGACGGCGTCAAACGCCATCCCGCGGGCTCGCCAGTATTCGCCCAGGCGCACGGCCTGTTCGCGGCCGCGGGGGCTGAGCACGTCGTAGTCATCTGCGCCAAACGAGGCCTGGCCGTGGCGCACGAGGTAGAGGGTTCCCATGCACCGGATTGTGATGAGCAAGGCGCAGGGCGCTTGTCGCTATTGCGACCGGTGCTATCAATTTGGGAGTTTTCGATGCTGCGCTGCAGCAGTTGCCGGGGTGTGCGGTGCCAGGGGCTCACCGAAGCATCAGCCCCAGCCACAGGCCGCACAGGGCTCCCATGCCGATCACGATGGCGCGCCCGCGCCAGCCGCCGCGTTTCCAGTAGTGGACCAGCCATCCCGGATGCCAGGGGCTGTCGGCCATGTGCATCTGGGGGAGGCGGTTGATGATGTTGTGGCGCAACGCCTCTTCGTCAAACAGGGCCTGGCCATTGAGCCGCAGAGGCACCGTGCCCAGGCCGATCAGCAGCTGCTGGCGCGTGCAGGTGACTTGATCGGCCGGGGCCTGGTAGTGCTTTTTGCCCACGCGGGCCTGCACCTGTTCGCCATCGGTGCCGATGCGGATGCTCTCCAGCGCCTTCAACCTGCGCCGCACGGCAATGGAGGGGATCAAGGGCAGCAGGGCCAGCGTCGCAAAGGCATAGGGCATCCAGGGTGCGCAGGCCTTGCCTGGGGCGCAGTCGTGTTGGTAGAACTGGGGCCAAGCCCAGTAGACCAGGGCCCCGATGGCCAGGAGCACGACGGCGTCCGTGACGAGCAACATGCGGCGGCGGGAGCGGGTGCTGCCGGGCAGTGCCTTGACCATGGTGACCTGGCCGCGCTCCAGGGCGGGCGCTGTGGTGGTCGCCGTGACGGTGGGTGCAGCCGAGGGGCCGGTGGGGGCGGTGTCGTCGTCTTCGTCTTCGGCCGCCGTTGCTGCCGGATCGGCCCGCCAGGCGGTGCCGCGCAGTTGGCGCAATTCGCCCGCCTTCCAGGCCAGCCACAAGGCCACCAGCAGCAGCACGCCAATGCTGGACATCAGCAGCGTGGGCAACCGGCGCGACCACTGCGCCTGGTTGCGTGCGGCTTCCAGCTCGGCCTGGAAGCTGGCATCACCAAAGGGCCCCAGCACACGGCCATACAGGTCCAGTCTGCGCACCAGGAAATTGCTCATGTCGGTCAGCAGCATGTGCTGATGGAACAGGGTGATGGCGTTGGGGTCTTGTTTGGGGGCCAGGGGAATCACCCGCTCGGGCCGCAACTGCGGGTTCATGATGAGCAGGTCGGCGTTCTGCATGTTGGGGCCCGCCACCAGCACCCACAACTGCCCGCGCGGGTCTTGCGCCATGGCAAAGGGGAACGAGCGCCCGGGGCGCAAGTCGGGGTGGGTGATGGTGTGCGGTTGCCGCGCCGCCTTGCCGTCCGGGCCGGTGTGCAGCTGCAGGATCTCGTGACGGTTGGTGTTGGCCACCCACATCGACGAGCCCACCTGCAGCGTCTGGTTGGGGAAGCGCAGGCCTTCGGTCTCGGTGCGTGCGAGGGTGTAGGCGGCCGTGACGGCATCGCGCCGGTACACCAGCACCCGGTGGTGCGAGGCGTCCGACACGATGATCTCCGACTCATCGTCGCTCACACGCACCCAGCGGTAGCTTCGGCGGCTGTCCAGCCCGGCCAGTTCCACGGGCAGGCACTGGCGCTGCTGCAGGTCGCAGCGGTGCACGCGGCTGTCGTCATGCACCCAGAAGACCTGCCCCTGCGTGAACTGCAGGCTGGTCGGGCCGTCGGAAATCTTCAGGTCGCGCAGGGGGATCTGCTGCAGCCGCCGACCGCTGGCGTCGAACTGGTGGAGTGCCCCGTGGCTTTCAAGCCAGAGGGTGTCGCCTTGCACTGCGGGCAGCCGGGGGCCGAAGGGCCCCGGGGCGGACAGCCCTTGGTACACGAACGCGAAAATCAGCAGGCACTGCAGCGCGATGACCGCGCGCAGGCCCCAGCGATAGCCGGACGGTGGTTGGCTTGCCATGGACACTCCCTCAACGGTTTTGTTATGTCACGGTCCCCGAGGGGGCCATGCGAGGGCATTGTCCAACAGACTGTCAGTGGCTGGCGAGGGTGTTGGCGAACATCGGGGCATCGACGTTGCCGCCTGTCAACGCCAGGCCCACGTGCTGCCCCTTCAGTGCATCGCGCTCTTGCAGGGCTGCCGCCAGCGCGGCGGCGCCCGCTCCCTCGGCCACGTTGTGGGTGTCGGTGAAGATCGCGCGCATGGCGGCGGCCACTTCGGCGTCGCTCACTTGCACGATGTGGTCGATGTGCGGGGCCAGCACGGCCAGCGCCTCGGCGTCGGCCACGCGGCAGGCCATGCCGTCTGCGAGCTGGGTGGTCACCGGTGCTTCGACCACGTGGCCGGCGGCCAGCGAATCGGCATAGGTGGTGGCGTGACTGCTGACCACGCCGACCACGCGCACAGAGTGTTGCAGCGCCAGCTTGGCGGCGATGGCCGAGCAGGCGCCCGAGCCCTGGCCGATGGGCACGTACACCACGTCGAGCTGCGGCACGGCGCGCAAGAACTCCCACCAGTAGGTGCTGACACCGCGCAACAGGTCGGGGTGGAAGCTGGGCACCATGTGGGCGCCGCGCTGGGCCGCCAGCTGGATGGCGTGTTCGCGCGCTTCCTGAAAGTCGTCGCCGTGTTCGATGAGCGTGACGCCCAAAGCGCGCATGGCGGCGTTCTTCTCCACCGAGTTGCCACGCGGCACGACGATGGTGCAGGCCACGCCGTGGCGGCGCGCAGCCCAGCCCATGCTCTGGCCGTGGTTGCCGCGGGTGGCGCTGATGACCTCCTTGGGCAGCGCGCCGCGTTGCGCGAGCTGGTCAAAGTAGGTCAGGCCGCCCCGGATCTTGAACGCGCCCACGGGCGTGTGGTTCTCGTGTTTGAGCCAGCAGTCGGTGCCCAGGCGCTGGCTGAGCAGGCCCCAGCGGTACTGTGGCGTGGCGGCGAAGTCCCGGTACACCACCTCGGCAGCGGCCTCGATGTCGGCCAGGGTGGGCAGCAGGGCGGTGGGGTCGAGGCGGGTGTTCATGCGGCGGCTTTCTTTTCAGTCAACAGTTTGAGGGCGAGCAGACCGAGCACGGTGCCCATGAAGTAGCGCTGCGCACGCATCCAGGCAGCGTTGCGGTTGAGGAACAGCGCCACGCGGGCGGCGCCCAGCACCAGCAGGGCGTTCACGGCGGCGCTGGTGCCGATCTGCACGGCGCCCAGCGTCAGGCTTTGCAGCAGCAGCTGGCCGCGCTCGGGGTGCAGGAACTGGGGGAAGAACGACAGGTAGAACATGGCCACCTTGGGGTTCAAGAGGTTGGTCATGAAGCCCATGAGGAACAGCGTGCTTGGGCGGTCGTGCGGCAGGTTGCGCGCCTCAAAAGGTGCAGCGCCACCGGGCTTGACGGCCTGCCAGGCCATCCACAGCAGGTAGGCAGCGCCGGCGTAGCGGATGGCGTCAAACGCGAGCGGCACGGCGGCCAGCAGGGCGGTGAGGCCCAGCGCCGCTGCCAGCAGGTGCACGACAAAGCCCAGCACCACCCCGGTCAGCGAGATCAGCCCGGCGCGCGGCCCCTGGGTGAGGCTGCGCGAGACGCAGTACACCATGTTGGGGCCGGGCGTGAGCACCAGCACCAGGGCGGCGAGTGCGAAGAACAGCAATTCCTGCAATGAAAGCAGCATGGCGGTTTACTCCTGGGGGGTGAACGAAGTGAGGGTGACGGGGCCCCGCGGCGTGCTGAGCTGGGCACAGAGGCGCGGTGCGGCGCCCGGCGTGACGAGGACGGAGGCGGCCATGCCCACGGCATTGCACGCCGCCTGCAATGTGGCGGCTTGCGGGTGCTGCAGTGCGAGTTGTTCCAGCTGCACGCCGCTGGCGGGCAGGCTGTCGCAGGGGTGCATCGCGCCCCACTGGATGAGCGTGGGCAGGCATCCGTCCATCAGGCGCAGGCCGTCGTCCCGCACGGTGATCTGCCATTGCAGCAGGCCATGGGGCGTGGGGCGGCTGGCGGTGATGATGGCGCCGCGTTCCATGTCCAGCGCCGACATCGCTGTGCACGCGGCCGCTACGTCCGGCACGCTCGCCACCCAGTGGATGAGCTGCGGGCCGTGTTGCGCCACCTGGGCCTGCAGAACGGCATCATCCATGTCAAACCAGCGTCTTGCGCTAGCGGGTATTGCCTTGGTTGCTCCTGGGTTGATAGCAATGATCTCCAGGTAGGCGCGCGGATGCGCCGGGCTGGAGACGTTGAAGATGCGGTTGTGGGTGCCCATCAGCGGGTGTTCGCCGCCCGCCGTGGGGGTGATGCCCAGCGTGCGTGCGCACCAGTCCACACCACTGGCCAGGTCGGCCGCCAGCACGACCAAGTGGTCCACGCAAGGGGCGTGTTGGGTGGTCGTGGCGGTCACAGCAGCACCTCGCCCGCCATACAGGTGACCGAGCTGCCACCGACCCAGATCGTGTCGCCGTCCTGCTCCACAAACACCCGTCCGGCGCGGCCCAGGCAGGTGCCCTGGGCGGCCACATACTGAGCGGGGGCCAGCCCGGCCCCGATGAGCCACTGGGCCAGCGCGGCGTTCAGGCTGCCGGTCACGGGGTCTTCGGCCAGGCCGTTGTTGCCGGGGAAAAAGGCGCGCACTTCAAAGGCGATGCCTTCGGTGTCGGTGCTGCCGATGACGCCGACCTTGCCGCGCGGGCCCACCACACCCACGTCGAGCTGGCCCAGGAGGCTGGCGTCGGGCTTCAGCGCCAGCACCTGCTCGCTGCTGCGCAGCATCACGCCCCGCCAGTTGGGTCCGTTGTCGCACCAGGCGTGGTGCAGGATGTCGCTGCGCGCCACGCCCAGGCCGCGCGCGATCAGCGCCACGTCCTCTTCGGCCAGCGGGCCGCTTTTGATGAGGGGCGGCGCAGCAAAGGCCAGGCGTTCGCCGTCTTGGCGCAGCGTGACCAGGCCCACGCCGCATTCCTGCACCACCTTGCCGGCTGCCTGGGGCTGCCCGCCAGCCTTCAGCCATGCGTGGCAGCTGCCCAGCGTGGGGTGGCCCGCAAAAGGCAGTTCGCGCCCGGGGCAGAAGATGCGCACGCGGTAGTCGGCCCCGGCGGCGCGGCCTTCCGGGGTGGGGGGCAGCAGGAAGGTGGCTTCGGACAGGTTGGTCCAGTTGGTGAAGTCCTGCATGGCTTCGGTGGTGAGGCCGGAGCCGTCCAGCACCACGGCCAGGGGGTTGCCCCGGTAGGGCGTGGCGGTGAACACATCGACTTGCTGGAACGGGCGTTGGTGCATGGGGCAGATCCTTGAGAGCAAAAAAGCAATGGAGCGGGGTGGGCCGGGCACGCCGGGGGCTCACCGGGTGGTTGCCGGTGGGAACGGGTTGTCATTGGCTCGGCCCCCGTTGTGCGAAGGGCCCAGTTCGAATCAGTCGCGGGGATCAGCCACTGGGGTGTGGGGCAGGGCGGCGCGGGCTCATAGCAGCACCGTGCCTTCGATGCAGGTGACGGCGCGGCCGCCCACCCACAACTGGTGGTCATCGTCCTGGCGGATGTGCACGCGGCCCGCGCGGCCTAGGCATTCGCCCTGGGCCACCAGGTAGCTGCGGGGGGCTAGGCCATCGGCAATCAGCCATTCGGCCAGGCTGGCGTTGAGGGTACCCGTCACCGGGTCTTCGGGGTTGCCCATGGGCGCGGCAAACGCGCGTACCACCACGCCGGGCTGGGCGGTGTTGCTGGCGGCAGGGCCCACATGGATCACGCCCACGTCCTGGCCCAGGTCCTTCAGGCGGGCGTGGTCGGGGCGCAGGCCCAGCACCGTGTCGGCGCTGTCGAGCAGCAGGCCCAGCCACACGGGGCCGTTGTCCAGCATCTGCGCACCCAGAATCTGCTGCGGGCGCAGGCCCAGGGCGCTGGCAATCAGCGGCACCAGCGCGGGGCTGGGCGCGCTGCGCTGGAGCGGGGGGGCGGCAAACGCCAGCGTGTCGCCGCTCAGCGCAATGCGCACCAGGCCCAGTGCGCATTCCTGGATCACCATGCTGTCTTGCTGCGGGCGGTGGCCCGCTTGCAGCCAGGCGTGGCAGGTGCCCAGCGTGGGGTGGCCCGCGAAAGGCAGCTCGCCACTGGGGCTGAAGATGCGCAGGCGGTAGTCGGCCCCGGCCGCGCGCCCGGCGTCGGTGGGCGGCATCAGAAAGGTGGTTTCCGACAGGTTGGTCCAGGCCGCAAAACGGCGCATGTCGCTGTCGCTCAGGCCGTCGGCATCCAGCACCACGGCCACGGGGTTGCCGTAGCCGGGGCGGTCGCTGAACACGTCGATCTGCTTGAAGGGGCGCTGGTGCATGGCGGTGGGCGGTCAGGAGAGGGGTTGGTCGAGCACCCCGCGCGCCCCGGGGCGGGTGCAGACCGTTTGGTACCACCGCTCCAGGTGGGGGCGGGCGATGCGGTCCTGCGGCATGCCCCACCAGCGGTGGATCTCGCAGCCCACGGGGATGTCGGCCATGGTGAACCGATCACCCGCCATGAAGGGCTGGCGCGCCAGGTGGGCATCGAGCATGGCCAGCAGGGGCTCGGTGGCCGCCACCGACGCTGCAATGAGCGCCTCGTTGCGCTGCGCGGCGGGCGTGCGAATCCACTGGAGGAAGGCATCGCGCCCGGCCGGGTTGAGCGTGGTCTGCTGCCAGTCCATCCACTGTTCGGCCACAAAGCGCGTGGGCAGGTCTTCGGGGTACAGGTTGCCCAGCGAATGCCGGGCACACAGGTAGCGCACGATGGGGTTGGACTCCCACAGGGTTACGCCCGTGTCCTCGTCCTCGATCAGCGGCACCAGGCCGTTGGGGTTGAGGCCCAGAAAGCGCGCCTCGCGCACGATGCCGTACTGCCCGCCCGCATCGGTGCGCTGCAGCGTGATGCCCAGCTCCTGCGCGGTCCAGACGACCTTCCGCACGTTGATGGACGACAGGCGACCCCAGAGCCTCAGCATGCCGAATCAGCCCTGGTGCTCACGAATGGCCGCAGCCAGCGCGGCGATGCCGGTGGCGATCTGCTCGACCGTGGAGGTCACGAACGACAGGCGCAGCGTGCGCTGGTCGGCGTTGTCGGCATAGAACGCGGCGCCGGGCACAAAGGCCACGTTGCGCTCCACCGCCTTGGGCAGCAGCTCGATCGCGCTCATGCCTGCGGGCAGGCGCACCCACAGGAACATGCCGCCGTCGGGACGGTTCCAGTGCACGTCCAGGCCAGCCATTTCCTTCGTCAACGCGGCCAGCATGGCCTCGCACTGCTGCTTGTACAGCGCGCGGATGGTGGGCACGTGGCGGTCCAGGAAGCCGTCCTTCATCACCTCGGCCACCAGGCGCTGGTTGTAGCCAGGCGTATGCAGGTCGGCCGCCTGTTTGGCTTGCAGCAGCTTGGGGTACACGGCCTTGGGTGCCACCACAAAGCCCAGGCGCAGGCCGGGGGCCAACACCTTGGAGAAAGAGCCCATGTAGATGCAGCCCTCGGGGTTGCGGGCCGTGAGCGGGGCGGGCGGCGGGGTGTCAAACCACAGGTCGCCATAGGGGTTGTCTTCCACCAGGGGCAGGTTCAGCTCGGCAGCAGCGGCCACCAGCGCAGCGCGGCGCGCGTCGCTCATGGTGCGGCCGGTGGGGTTCTGGAAGTTGGGCAGCACGTACAGGAAGCGCGCCTTGTTCGCACCCGTGCCCACCTTGGCCTTCAAGTCGTCGATGAGCACGCCTTCGTCGTCACTGGCGACCGACACCACGTTGGGCTCCATGGGCGTGAAGGCCTGCAGCGCGCCCAGGTACGTGGGGGTTTCGACCAGCACGCGACTGCCTTCGTCGATGAGCACCTTGGCAATCAGGTCCAGCGCCTGCTGCGAGCCGGTGGTGATCAGGACCTGCTCGGCATCCACGTCCCAGGGCAGGAAGTCGGCAATCGCCTGGCGCAGCGGGCCGTAGCCTTCGCTGGCGGCGTATTGCAGGGCGCCCGGGCCGTCGTTGGCCAGCACGGCGGCCGAGGCGGCAGCAAAGGCCGACACCGGGAAGGTCTTGGGCGATGGCAGGCCGCCCGCCAGACTGATGATGCCGGGCTTCTCGGTGACCTTGAGGATTTCGCGGATGACCGAGGGGTTCATGCGCTCGGCGCGGCGTGCCAGGGTCCAGGTGCTGGGGGTGGGGGTGGGAAGGTCGTTCAGTTTCACTCTCGTCTCCTGCGGGCGGCCGCCTGGGCCGCTACGGTTGCAAAGTTGTTGTCAAAAAATGGGTGTGCAGCAGCCCTGGCGAGCGCGTTCACATCTTCTTAGTCCACGATGAACAGGGTGGCGCCCTGGGCTGAGGTGGACCGATGGGGTTCTGCATTGTCCGCCACCTGGTAACTCATGCCGGGCGTCAGGGTGTACTGGCGGCCGTCGGCCAGCTCAGTGTGCAGCTCGCCACTCAGGCACAGCAGCACATGGCCCTTGGTGCACCAGTGGTCGGACACATAGCCGGGCGTGTACTCCACCATGCGCACGCGCACCTCGCCAAAGGTTTGGGTGCGCCAGAAGGCCTGGCCGGCTTCAGCGCTTTTTTCTTCGCGCGGAATGGCCGCCCAGTCGCTGGTGGCAAACGGGATGTGTTGCATTTTCATGGCTGGCCTTTCACTGCGCGCACAGGCATCTTCTTTCCGACGAACACGGTGGCAATCACGGCCAGCGCAAACCCCAGGGTGACGGCATCAAGCCGCTCGCCCAGCAAGGGCACGGCAAACAGCATGCCCAGGAACGGCTGCACCAGCTGCACCTGGCTCACGCGCACGGTACCCCCGAGGGCCAGGCCCCGGTACCACGCAAAGAAACCCAGCCACATCGAAAACACGGCCACGTAGGCAAAGCCCCACCAGGCCGAGGCCTGCAGCGTGCCCTGCGGGCGGGCGATGAATGTGGCGGGCAGGGTGATCGGCAACGCGATCAACAGCGCCCAGCAGATCACATGCTCGGCCCGCATGCGCTGCGACAGCCGCGCGCCATACCCGTAGCCCACGGCAGCACAGCCCATGGCGGCCAGCAGCAGCGCGTCGGCCGGGTGCAGGGCCAGCCCTGCGCTGCCTGAGCGCAACAACGCAAACCCCACCACCAAACCGCTGCCAATGGCGGCGCAGATCCAGAAGCCTGCCGACGGGCGCTGCCGGTGCAGCAGCGCGCCCACAGCGGCGGTGGCCAGCGGCAACACCCCCACGATCACGCTGGCGTGCACGGCCTCCACATAACGCATGGCCACCGAGGTGAACAGCGGAAACCCGAATACCACCCCCGCGGCCGTGATGGCCAGGGGCCACCAGTCCTCACGCCGGGGCCAGGGCGCACGCGTGGCCAGCAGAAACAGGGCTGACAACCCGGCAGCCACCGCCGCCCGTCCCAGGGCAATGAACACGCCCGACATCTGTGGCGCTTCGGGCGTGCCCACCGCCATGCGGGTCATGGGCAGGGTCAGTGCGAAGATGGTGACACCCAGCAACCCCAGCCACAGGCCCTTGATTTCTTCGGGCTTCATAGCGTCAGCATCCACAGTGCAGTCGCCACCAGCACCAGGGCCAGCAGGCGGTTGAACCACAGCAGGCGCGCGCCCTGGGCCAGCCACTGGCGCAGCAGCGAGCCCACCAGCGCATAGACAAAATTGCTGGTGAAGGCAAACACCATCATCACGCCGCAGATGATGGCCAGGCGCTCCCCCGGGTTGGCGGCAGGCTGGCCGGCGGCGTTGACCACCCAGCCGGCACTGAGCGTGAGCGCCAGCATCCAGGCCTTGATGTTCACGAACTGCAGGCCCACGCCCTGCCAGAAGGTGACGTTGAGCCGCGCGGGGTCGATGGCGGTGAGCTGGCCCGCGCGGGCCAGCTTGAAGGCCAGCCACAGCATGTAGGCCACCCCGAGCAGCGTGACCGCCCAGCGCAGTGCGGGCACTCCCGTGATCAGGGCCCCCAGGCCCAGGCCGCTGCCCAGCATGAGAAGTGTCCAGCCTGTGGGCACGGCCAGGCAAAACCGCAGTGCGCGTTTGAGGCCCAGGTTGGCCGCCAGCGCGGTGGACAAGGTGGTGTTGGGCCCTGGCGAAAAACTCATGGCGGTGCAAAACAGCAGCAGGGCGGTGAGTTCGGCGACGCTCATGGTGGGGTGCGGGGATAGGTAGGGGGCTTGTCGGAGGTCTGCCTTCAATGTAATCTTGCTACCAGTACACGACCAGTACAGACAGTCGGGGCAGTTGCAAATCTGTATTGCCCGGCAAAACAATACACACAGGCGCCTGGCGGCGCACCCCTGCAGGATGCCACCATGCTGATGAAATCGTCCACCCAGTCGCTGACCGAACAACTGTCTGCCCGGTTTGCCGAACGCATCCGCAACCGCCTGATGGCGCCGGGCGCGCGGCTGCCCTCCGTGCGCCAGTGCGCGCAGCAGCATGGGGTGAGCCCTTCCACCGTGGTGGCGGCCTACGACCAGCTGCTGGCGCAGGGGCTGGTGGAGGCGCGCAAGAACCGGGGTTTTTTTGTGCGTGAAAGTGGCCGGGCGGCGGACGCGCCGGACGCCGACCTCGACACACGGGCCCGCCCCGACGATCTGGCGCTGGAGAGTGCAGCGGCCAACTGGAGCACGGCGCACTGGTTTGCAGCGCGTGCCGCCGGGCGCGCAGGCCCCGGGGTCTCGCCCGTCAACGCCACGGCGCTGATCCGGGGCATGTTCCACAAGATCAGCGACAAGCCCCAGCCCGGCATGGGGGTCTTTCCGCCCGACTGGCTGGAGTCCACCTTCATGCCCGCTGCGGTGCGCAAGGTCACCAACTCACGCGCCCTGCAGGACTTCTCTCTGCAATACGGCGAGCCGCTGGGCGATGCAGGCCTGCGGCGCGTGCTGGCCAAGAAGCTCTCCACGCTCAACGTGCACACGGTGCCCGAGAACATCATCACCACCGTCGGCGCCACGCACGCGCTCGACATCGTGAGCCGTACGCTGCTGCGCCCGGGCGACCCGGTGATGGTGGAGGAGCCCGGCTGGGCGGTGGAGTTTGCGCGCCTGGCCGCTTTGGGCATGCACATCCTGCCTGTGCCGCGCCGCGCCGATGGCCCTGACCTGGAGGTGATGGCGCGCTACTGCGAGGTGCACAAGCCCAAGCTCTACGTGAGCGTGAGCGTGTTTCACAACCCCACGGGCTATTGCCTGTCGCCGGGCAGCGCCCACCGCGTGCTGCAGCTGGCCAACCAGTACAACTTCCATGTGGTGGAGGACGATACCTACAGCCACATTGCACCGGAGCACGCCACACGCCTCACGGCGCTGGATGGCCTGCAGCGCACCATCTACGTGAGCGGCTTCGCCAAGATCCTGGCGCCCAACTGGCGCATCGGCTTCATGGCTGCGCCGCCCGCGCTGGTGGAACAGTTGCTCGACACCAAGCTGTTGGCCACGCTGACCACGCCTGCGCTACTGGAAAAAGCCCTGGCCTTGTGCATCGAGCAAGGGCAGCTGCGCCGCCACGCCGAACGCATCCGCACCCGGCTCGATGCCGCCCGTGCGCGCAGCGTCAAGCTCGCCATGGGGGCGGGCTGCACCTTTGCAGCCGAGCCGGTGGGCCTGTTCGGCTGGGTGGAGACGGGGGTAGACACTGATGCGCTGTCGCAGCGCATGCTGGACGAAGGCTACCTGCTGGCGCCCGGTGCGTTGTTCCATGCAGAGCGTAAGCCCAGTACGCTCATGCGCATCAACTTTGCCACCACGCAGGAGGCGGCGTTCTGGAAGACGTTCGCCCGGGTGCGCGACGAGCAGGCAAGGTAAGCAAGCCGGGAGCGGCCCGTTCGCTCAGAGCAAGGGCTTCAACGCGTTGCAGGCCCGGAAGAAGGCGCGCGGCGGCTCGGGGCGCGCTTATTTCCGTTCCACTTCCAGGTCAGACAGCACCCGCAGCAGCGCGCGGTTGACCTCTTCCAGATCCATCTCGAAGGTTTCGCACAGCTGGCGGATGGCGCTGGCATCGTCCGTCTCCAGCGCACAGGCCATCTGCAGGCCCCCGGTGTAGGGGCCGGTGCGCAGCACGGCGGCGTCGTAGATGCGTTCGGACAGGGGCAGGCGCTTGAGGATGGTGCCGAGCGGCTCCCCCAGCAGCTCATCGATCTGGGAGAGCAGGCCACACAGGTAGATTTCGCGGCGCAGGTCGTTCTCGATGCCTGCGTCCAGCAGCCTGGCGGTGAGCTGGGCGCGGATCACCATGGCTTCGCGCACCGGCTGCATGTTGGCCTCGGTGCTTGCATGGGGCAGCTGGTCGGACAGCCAGCGCTTGATGGAGCTGTAGCCCATCATCACCAGGCCCCGGCGCAGCGAATCGATGCCCGTGCGCAGCCCCAATGCGGCCGAGTTGGTATAGACCATGAAGCGGTAGGCGAGCAGCGGGTCCTCGCCCATGATGTCTTCAAAGGTCTCCAGCGACTGTTCGGCGTCGATGGCTTTCATGAGCTTGAAGATCACCGCGTGCGACGGCTGTTGCGGATGGTGGCGCAGGCTGTAGAGCACGTCTTCCGTGGGCCAACCGGCCAGGGCCATCGCGTTGCCCTGGTCCAGGCAATGCTCCATGAGGGCCCGGCTGGCAATGTTTTCGTACATCTGGCCGGCCAGCACTGGGCTGGGACTGCGCTTGGCGGCGGGCGGTGCAGTGGCAGCCGCTGCGCTGCCGGGGCGTGGGGGCGTGGCCTGCAGTGCGGTCACGGCGTCTTCGGGGCGCAGGGTCAGCAGGCTGTTGTCAAAGCAGCGGGCAATCTCGGGCTCGGGCAGCTTGTCCATGTCGCCCCGCCACACCATGCGCAACCCGCGCTGGTGCGCGGCCTTCACCCGGTCATAAATGGCCGAGTCCGACAGCCACTCGCCACGCACCTCGATCCAGGGTGCGGCCCGTGGCGCGTTCTCAAGCAGGTCGCACAGCAGCTGGCGGGTCATTGCCGAGATCAGCAGCGGGGGGGAGCTGGCTGACCACAGCTCCTGCAGCGTGCGCAGCAGGTGGCCGCCGTCGACCGCCGCCGAGGCCTCGTTGTGGGCGTACAGCTGGATGCCCGCCAGTTTGCGGGCGCGGTTCCACAAAGGGCGGTAGCCCAGGATCAGGCTGCCAAGGACGGATTGGACCATGTGCTCTCAGGCAAAAAAACGGGGCCAGCCAGCGCGCGCGGGATGGGTGTCGCCACGGTGCACCAGCCGGTGCTGAGGCCGGGCGGCACAGGGCGCACCGGGTGCAGCACCCACAACACCCTGCCGCGCAGGCTCTTAGCCAATAAAGTTGAACAGCGACAACTTCTGAACCTGCGCGTAGGACTTGAGTGCGGCCTCATAACCCACCTGCTGGTTCTGGAAGTCGGAAATGCCCTTGATCATATCGAGATCCTCCGCCCGCGAACGGTCGCCTTCAAGCTGAATGGAGCGCTTGTCCTGGTCGCCGGTGATGCGGTCTGCCCGATTCAGCAGCTCGCCCGCAAAGCCGCGGATGTTGTGCAGCCGCTCCAGCCCCACGTCCATGTTGGCCAGTGCCTGCCCCACGGCCTGGATGGCCGCGTTGCTGTTGGGGGCGTTGCGGATGCCGTTGATGGCGCTGTCCAGTGTGCTGAACATGCTCGGGCTGGGCTGCAGGGTGACGGTGTCGCCGTTGGCAGGGTTGCCCTGGATATCGAAGGTCAGCCCCGGAATGCCGGTGACGGAAATGGTGACCGGCTTGTCGGTGGGGTAGTCGGGCACCGTGACGGGCGCAGACACGGCCCCCGTAGTGGTGTTGGTCAGCGTGTAGGTGGCAGTGCTCGTGCCGGGCGTGGCGCCTGCGCCCACCGCGCTGAAGGTGACGGTGTAGTTGTCGCCGGTGATCAGGCTCTTGTCCACGGGCGTGATGGGGGTGGTGGTGAGCTGGCGGCTGTTGGGGATGGGGCTGACGCCCGCGGTGTACACGCCATCGCGGTTGGGGTCGAACATGAAGGCGGCGTCGCCGTCCACGGTACCGGGGATGGTCACACCATTGCTGGCGGTCTGGCCGGGCAGGCCGTCAAAGACGTAGTCAGGGCTGCTGCTGAGGGGCCCCAGGAACGGCGCCAGAGCGCTGCCCAGCGCGCCCAGCAATGGGATGCCATTGGTGTCCTTGCGGTTGGCTACTTCCACCAGCTGTTCGCGCAGGCCCTGCAGCTGGTTGGCGATGGTGGCGCGGTCGTTGGTGGTGAGTGTGGCGCTGCCCGCATTCACCACCAGCTCGCGGAAGCTCTGCACCAGGCCCACCGCGTCGCCCAGCGTCGATTCGGCCTGCGCGATGGCATTGCGCTGGGTTTCCAGCGCGCGCTGCTCGGTCTGGATGCGCGACAGGCGGTTGAGCGCACGCTCGGCCTGCGCGGCCGACACCGGGTCGTCGCTGGCACGTACCACGCGTTTGCCCGAAGTCAGGTTCTCCTGCAACGTGGTCAGGCTGGTCTGGCGCGCGCCCAGATTGCGCAGCGCGTTGTCATACATGTTGGCCGTGCCGACGCGGTAGATATTTGTGCTCATGTCGAACTCCTCACACTGGGGCGGCGGTTAGCGGCCCAGGCCCTGGATCAGCGAATCAAAAATGTTCTGTGCAATCTGGATCATCTTGGCGGATGCCTGGTAGGCCTGCTGGTATTGGATCAGCTTGGCCGCCTCTTCGTCCAGGTTCACGCCCGAGACCGCCGTGCGGTCGCGCTCCAGGTTGGCCGCGATGGTGGAAGACAGCTGTTCCGCAAACTTGGCGCTCTGGGTGCGCGTGCCCACCTGGGCAATGGCGCCCGCGTACCCGTCGGTGAGGGTGGATTCGTCAAACATTTTCACGTCGCGCAGGCCCATCAGCGCACTGGCATTGCCCGCGTTGCGGGTAAAGGTGTCGCCGTATTGCGGGTCCACCGCATTGCCGATCACCACGGTATCGCCTGTCTTGGGCGTGCCCTGCAGCGTGATTTCCCAGCCGTTGATCGAGATGGGCTGGCCCGAGGTGTAGGGCTGCGCGGTGGCCAGCGACGTGGGGGGTGCGGTGCCCCGATCCAGCACGTCGTACGTCGTTGGCGGCCCGGCGTTGAACTGCAGCTGGATACCCCCCAGGATGGGTGGGACGGCCGCAGGGTTGGCATTGGTCGGCAGCACCAGCCCCGGCGGGTTGGGCAGGCCCGTGGCCTTGAGGTTGCCCAGCTGCATGGTGCCGCCGTTGGCGGTGCCCATGGCCGCGTTGATGGGGTTGGCGGCGGCCAGGTCGCGCGGCGAATACACCAGCGCCTGGATGTTGTTGGCGGCCGTGCTGAACGGCTTGAACAGCATGCGCTCGCCGGGGTTGCCGGGTGTGGTCAGGTTGAAGTTGAGCCCGTCGATCTGCAGCGTGGCCAGATTGGCCGCGTCGGTGAACGGGGTCGATTTGCCATCGGACAGGCGCACCACCTGCCCGGCGGTACCTGTGGTGAAGCGGATTTCATAGTCCGAGGCCGCGAATTGCGTAGGGCCGGTGAACGACACCGTGCCCACACCTGCACCGTTGGTGTACCCCGGCATGCTGGTGGGCAAGGCGAACAGGTCCTTGCCCGGCACGCCGTCGAGCGTCAGGCCCAGGTTCTGCTGGTCGTTCATCGTCATGCCGATGGCCAGCGCCATGCGGCCCAGCAGGTTGCGTCCTTCGCTCAGGTCGGTGTTCTGAAAGCGCAGCAGGCCCGAGACAGTGCCACCGCCCAGCACGTTCTCGTCCAGTTCGACGGGGGTGGCTCCGGGGCGGTTGAAAAACAGCTTGGACTGGCCGCTGCCCGGGAAGGCCGTCGCATCCCCGATCGACAGGCTGGTGGCCGTGGAGCCCAGCACCAAGGGCTGGCTGCCCGCCACAAAGAGGCCCACGGTGCCGTCATCCGCCGGGATCTGGGTGGTCTGCACGTACTGGTTGATGTCGCGGATGATCTGGTCGCGCTGGTCCAGCAGGTCATTGGGGCTCTGGCCATTGCCGGTGGCACGGGCGATCTGCTCATTGATGGCCGCCATCTGGGTGGCCAGGCTGTTGATCGCGGTCACGCTGCTCTGCAGCTGTTCCTTGACGGTGTACTCGATCTCGTTGATCCGGTCGCTGGCCGTGCGCATGCGTGCGGCCGTTTCGTCCAGCCGCGTGAGCACCACCGTGCGTGCGGTGATGTCGGTGGGGCTGCTGACCACGTCCGAGAACGCGTTCATCATGTCGTTGATGGCGGCGCCCAGGCCCTGGGTGCCACCGCTGAACACTTCTTGCAACTGGCTCAGGCGCTCGGCGCGCACGGCGTCGGCCGCCTGGGTCGATCCGGCAGCGGCCGATTGCCGCGTGAGCAGCTCGCTCTGGTTGCGCAGGATGGTCTGCACGTCCACGCCCTGGCCGATGTAGCCACCGCCCGTGAACTGGCCCTGCACGGTTTGCAGCACCACGGTCTGGCGCGAATAGCCGGGCGTGTTGACGTTGGCAATGTTGTGGCCCGCCGTCTGCAAGGCCACCTGATTGGCCAGCAGGGCGCGGGCGCCGACGTTGAGCAGACTCATGGCTTACCTCGGTTCTTCTGGTCCATCATGCCTGGGCGCGCTGCACGCGCAGTGCGCTGTTGATGGCGCCGCTGAGTTTCTTGGCGTACTCGGGGTCGGTCGCGTAGCCCGCCTTTTGCAGCTCGGCCGCGTAGGCCACGGCAGAGCCCGTCTTGGCAGTGGCCTGGGCTTTTTCGTAGCGCGGGTTGTCGGTGATCAGCTTGGCGTAGTCGCGGAACGAGTCCTCGTACGAGTCGTACGCACGGAACTTGGCCACCACCTTGCGGGGGGTACCGTTGATGTATTCGGTGGTCGTGATCTCGGCCACCTTGCCGGTCCAGCCCTTGCCCGCCTTGATGCCGAACAGGTTGAACGAATTGCCGCCGCTGGCGGTCTTGATTTCGCTCTTGCCCCAGCCGGTTTCGTGTCCGGCCTGGCCGAGCATGAAGCTGGCGGGAATGCCGCTCTCCTGTGCCACGCGCTCGGCGGTGCCGCTCAGGTGCTGCACAAAGCCTTCGCGGCCTTTGGGGACCGGCAGGGTGGTATCGACGGACGACAGGGTGGCAGAGGTCGCAGACCGGGGCTGGGCCTGCGGCAGGCTCAGCGTGGAGGGCACCGAAAAGTTGGCATCTGCGCCCCCCATCTGGCGTGAGAGCTGGCGGGCAATGGCTTCCGACAGGCCGCCCTGCTGGCCCGACATGTTGACCGACAGCTGCTGGTCCAGCATGTCCTGGCCCAGGTTGGCCTGCTCGCCTTCCATGAGGCCCGACTTCATCGTGGCGTCGCGCATGCTCTTGATGAGTTCGCGCATGAACAGCGACTCAAACTGCTTGGCCGCCTCGCGCGTGACCTGTGCGCTGTTGGCGGTGCCCGCGTCGTACTTGAGGGAGTTGAGCGAGCGGATATCGACCGCCAGCGCGTTCGATGGGCTGGTGGTGCTACCGGAGGAGGGGAGGGTGAGGGCCATGGTCAAGCCTCTTGCGGTGGGTCACCCACAGGCCGTGAATCCGGCGCGGCGCAGGCCAGTGCCCCCGCGGAACCGGCTTTGCCAGGCCACCGGGTGCGTTCCCCTCCGGCAGGAGAGGGGGAAGGCGCGAAGCGACGCAGGGGGTGCTTCATTCAGATCACCTCGAGCTCGGCGTTCAGCGCGCCGGCGGCCTTGATGGCCTGCAGGATGGCCAGCAGATCGCCCGGCGTGGCGCCCAGCGTGTTGAGGGCCTTGACCACGTCGGCCAGTTGCGGCGACGCGGGCATCTGGATCACGTTGCCCGGTTCCTGGTTGATGGTGATGTCGCTCTTTTGCGTGACCACCGTCTGCCCTTGCGAGAAGGCATTGGGCTGGCTGACCACCGGTGTGGAGCTGATGGTGATGGACAGGTTGCCGTGGGCAATCGCGCAAGGCCCCAGCGTGACTGACTGGTTGAGCACCACCGACCCTGTGCGTGCGTTGATGACCACCTTGGCCGCGGGGGTGGACGATTCAAGCGGCAGCTCTTCCAGGTCGGCGATGAAGCCCACGCGGGCGCCGGGGTCGATGGGAGCCCGCACCTGTACCGTGCGGCCGTCCAGTGCGGTGGCCAGGCCTTGGCCCAGCTTGGCGTTGATCACCTGCGCCACGCGGCGGGCGGTCTGGAAGTCCGAGGCGTTCAGGCCCAGGTTGATGGTGTCGCCTTCATTCAGGGGCGTGGGCACGGCCCGTTCCACCTGCGCACCCAGCGGAATGCGGCCTGCGCTGAGGTGGTTGATTTGCACCTTGCTGCCACCGGCCGACGCACCAGCGCCGCCGACCACCATGTTGCCCTGGGCCAGGGCATAGATCTCGCCGTCGGCGCCGCGCAGCGGCGTGACGATGAGCGTGCCGCCCTTGAGCGACTTGGCATTGCCCATGGACGAGACGTTCACGTCAATCTGCTGGCCCGGCTGGGCGAATGCGGGCAGTTGCGCGGTGACGATCACCGCTGCGACGTTCTTGAGCTGCAGCTGCGACGCCGTGCCGGGGGGCAGGCTGATACCCATCTGTTGCAGGTAATTGGACATGGCCTGCGTGGTGTAGGGCATCTGTGTGGTCTGGTCACCCGTGCCGTCCAGTCCGACGACCAGGCCGTAGCCCGTCAACTGGTTGCTGCGCACACCCTGCACCGCCGCCACTTCCTTGACGCGCAAGGCCTGTGCGGGCGTTGCCAGGCCTGCGGCCACCAGGGCCAGCAGCAGCCACAGGGCGCGCACGGTGCGGGGCAGGGGGGAGTGGGACGAGGCTTTCATGACATCCATTGTGGTGGGCCATGGCCAGAACTAAAACCCAAAAAGAAGCAGGTTCACCGGCTTATTGGATGGGTCTGGAGCGCGCTTTCACGGGGTGAGCGCAGGCGTGGGCGCTCGCGCTCAGGCGAGTGGATTTTGAATAAAAACAGCCGAATGTGCTAGTGCTATTTGCGCAAGCAGCTATCAAATTGGTAGTAATGACTGGCGGGCGCCCCGCCGCTGCCCGAGAGGGCGCCGATGGGGCGCAGCGCGCAGCGCCGATGTCCCGGCGGCAAGGGCGTGGAGATGCCGAAGCCCTGGGCGGTCAGAACGGCGTGACGGTGTTGAAGAACCTGCCCAGCCACCCCATGGCCTGGGCTTCGTTCTGCGCGCCGCGTCCGCGCGATTCGACGCGCACGTTGGCCACCTGGGTCGAGTTCACGATGCTGCCGGGCTGCAGCGCGCGTGGGTCCACCGTGCCCGAAAAGCGCAGCACATCCACGTTCTGGTTCACGCCGATCTGCTTCTCGCCGGCGATGACCAGGTGGCCGTTGGGCAGCACATCCACCACCGTGGCGGTGATGGAGCCGGTGAAGGTGTTGGCGCTTTCGGTGCCACCCTTGCCCGAGAACGCGTTGCCGGACGAAGCACCCACGCCCAGCTTGTCGGTGAAGCTGGTGCTGGTGAAGGGCAGGGCGGTCACGCCCGCGGAGACCTTGGAGTCGCGGTCCACCGTGGAAGAGGACTTCTGGCTGGCCGTCACGTTCTCCACGATCTGGACGGTCACGTTGTCGCCCACCAGGCGTGCGCGGCGGTCTTCAAACGCGGGGCGGTAGCTGGCGTTGTGGAACAGCCCGCCGGTCACCGGGGGCGGGGTGCGCGGTGCAGCGGCCAGCGGCGGCGGGGTGGTGGGCAGGATGTCCACCGGCGGCGGTGGCGACAGGGTGGCGCAACCGGCGCACAGCAGTGCTGCGCCCAGGGCGGGAACGCCCGCGCGCAGCGAGCCAAGTGCCTGCAGCAGGCGAAGGGAGCGTGTGAAAGTGCGCATGGCGAAGGTCCTGGGCGAAAGCGCGGGCGAAAGGGAGGTCACAAGGGGGTCACAGCTGGGCCAGCTTGGCCAGCATCTGGTCCGAGGTCTGGATGGCCTTGGAATTCATCTCGTAGGCGCGCTGGGTCTGGATCATGGTGACCAGCTCTTCCACCACGTTCACGTTGGAGGCTTCCAGAAAGCCTTGCTTGATGATGCCCAGGCCGTTCGTGCCAGGGGTGCCTTGCTGGGGCTGGCCGGACGCGGCGGATTCCTTGAACAGGTTCTGCCCGATAGGCTCCAGGCCGGCCGGGTTGATGAAGCTGGCCATGGCCAGGTTGCCCACCGTCTGCGGTTGCGTATTGCCCGGGACGGTGACAGCCACGGCGCCTTCGGCACTGATGCTGACGCTGGTGGCGTTGGCCGGAATGGTGATGCCGTTGACCACGGGCAGCCCGCTGGATGTGACCATGCGGCCCTGCGCATCGACCTGGAAGGAGCCGTCGCGGGTGTAGCCCACGGTGCCGTCAGGCATGGTCACTTCAAAGAAGCCGTTGCCGTTGATGGCGACGTCCAGGTTGTTCTTGGACTCCTGCAGGCTGCCCTGCATGAAGTTGCGGCTGGTCGCCACGGTGCGCACGCCCAGGCCCAGGTGCAGGCCGGTGGGCAGCTGGTTCTGCTCGGTGGTGTTGGCGCCCACCTGGCGCAGGTTCTGGTAGATCAGGTCTTCGAACACCGCGTTGTTGCGCTTGTAGCCGGTGGTGGAGACGTTGGCCAGGTTGTGCGAGATGACGTCGAGCTGGGTCTGCTGGGCAGACATGCCGGTCTTGGCGATCCAGAGGGAGTTGATCATGGTGCTTCCTTATGGCGGGTGCGTGCGTGGGGTGGCAGCGGCATCAGCCGTTCATGCTCAGCAACTGGCTGGCGGTCTTGTCGTTGGTTTCGGCGGTCTGCAGCAGCTTCATCTGCTGCTCGAACTGGCGCGATGCAGCGATCATCCCGACCATGCATTCGACCGGGTTCACGTTCGAGCCCTCCAGCGCCCCTGACAGCATGCGCGCGTTGGCGTCGTTGGGCATGGGCTCGCCCGAGGTGGTGCGAAACAGCCCGTCGTCGCCGCGCTTGAGCGGATCTTCGGGCGTGGGCGTTGCCAGCTTGAGGCGGCCGATGGCCTGGGCGGGCTGGCCCGGAATCTTGGAGGTCACGGTGCCGTCCGACCCGAGCGATACATCGGCCCCGGGTGGCACGTCGATGGGCGCGCCGCCGTCCGACAGCACGGGCAGTCCGGTGGGGGTGAGCAGCTGGCCCGTGGCCGACACTTCAAAACTGCCGGCGCGGGTGTAGGCCTCGGTGCCATCCAGCCCCTGCACGGCAAACCAAGCGTTGCCCGCGGCCATCGCGTCGAGGTTGCGGCCGGTGCGCTGCACGGGGCCAGGGGTGTTGACGTAGCCCGAAGTGGCCTCCAGCGCAAACACGCGCGTCTTGGCGCCGTCGCCCTGCAGGGGCACCGAGCGGAAGGTGGACATCTCGGCGCGGAACCCGCCGGTGGACACGTTGGCCAGGTTGTTGGACAGCACCGCCTGCCGGTGGGCGGCGGCGTTGGCGCCTGTCATCGAGGTGTAGATGATGCGGTCCATGGGGGCTCTCCGGTGTCCTGTACGGGTTCAGTAGGGGGTCAGCCGATCAGCGCAGGTTGACCAGGGTGGACATCACCTGGTCTTGCGTCTTGATGGTCTGTGCGTTGGCCTGGTAGGCCCGCTGGGCGGTCATCATGTTCACCAGCTCGGCCGTGAGGTCCACGTTGGAGTCTTCGAGGGCGCCGGAGCGCAGCGAACCAAAGCTGCCATCCGTGGCGGTGCCGACGACGGGCTGGCCCGACTCGAACGTGGCCACCCAGTTGTTGCTGCCCACCGAGGCCAGGCCCTGCGTGTTGCGGAAGCTGGACAGCGCGAGCTGGCCTTCGGCACGCGTCACACCGTTGGAGTAACGGGTCATGATCATCCCGTTGTTCTCGATGTTGATGCCGGTCAGCTCGCCCGAGGTGTAGCCGTCCTGGCTCAGGTTGGACACCGCGAACTTGGTGCCGAACTGGGTCACCTTGTCCAGGCTCACGTCCACCGTGTAGGTGGGCAGGTTGTTGGGGTTGGGCGGCGTGGGGTTGACGGTGAGCGGCAGCGAGAAGCCGGTGGCGGGTGGCGTAGCCACCGGGCCGGTGATGGCGCCGTTGTTGTCGAACGTGATCTGGCCGATGGGCGTGGCCACCACAGGCGGCACGGCCGTGGGGTCGTCCAGGGCGTCGTACACGTCCCAGGTGTTGTCGGTGGCGGTCTTCTGGAAGTACAGGCTCACCGGCTTGGCAACCCCCTGGCTGTCGAACACGTTGATCGACGTGCCATAGGTGGCGCGTGGCGTGGCCGGGATGGGGGGCGTGGCCGCAGGGTCGCCCGCGGCGTCGGTGGCGCGGGCGTCCAGGTTGAAGGCGGCCGTGATCTTGGTGGTCTGCTTGGCAGGGATCGGCTCGGAGGTCGGGAACACCATGGGGATGGGGTCGGTGCCGGAGCGCAGGCCGGTGACCGGGTCCACCGGGAAGCCCATCACCTTGGCGTTGTCGTTGGTGATCATGTTGCCTTCCTTGTCCAGCTTGAAGTTGCCGGAGCGGGTGTAGGCGGCGGTGCCATCGGGCAGGGTCAGGCTGAAGAACCCGTTGCCGTTGATGGCCACGTCCAGGCTGTTGCCGGTGATGGTCAGGTTGCCCTGGGTGAACTGCTGCGCCACGGCAGCGACTTCCACCCCGATGCCCGCGTTGGAGCCACCGGCAGAGCCGATGGCCGAGGCCACCATCTCGGCAAACTCGGCCCGCGAGGCCTTGAACCCGACGGTGTTGGAGTTGGCAATGTTGTGCCCGATGACATCGAGGTTCTTGCTGGCGGCGTTCAAGCCGGACAGGCCTTGCTGAAAACTCATGGTGTTCTCCTGTTGACGCGATACGAAGCGGGCTGGTGTTACACCAAGGCCTTGATCTGGCTGTAGTTGATGGTTTTTCCGTTGGACAGGCTCAGCACCAGCTGTCCGTCCTCGGCGCCTGCGGCCGTGACCTTGGCCAGGCTCAGAGCGGTGGAATCCAGCTTGGTGGAGCCATTGACGGCGGTCACGCGGAACTGCAGTGCATCGGTGGCGCCGGTGTACTTGCTGGCGTCCCAGTCGAAGGTGTGGCGGCCTGCTGCCTTGGCGCCCAGGTCGATGGTGTCCACCACCTGCCCGCCTGCGGTCGTGACCTCGATCTTCACGTTGGTGGCAGCCGAGCCCAGCTCGAAGCCGCCCTTGCCCGCCTTGTCCGCCACCGCCAGGCTGGAGCCCTCGGTCAGCACGTTGCGGCCGACCAGCGCGGTGCCCTGCATGACCTGCAGCGAGTTGAACTGCGCGGCCATGCTCTGCATGGTCTGGTTCAGCTGCTGGATGCCGGTCACCGTGTTGATCTGTGCGATCTGCGAGGTCATCTGGGCGTTGTCCAGGGGGTTCATCGGGTCCTGGTTGTTCAGCTGCGCCACCAGCAGTTTCAAGAAGCGGTCCTGGGCTGCCGAGGGGTCGCTTGCGGCATTGGCTTTGGTGGACGCATCCGTGGTGGTGGTAACGGCGTTGGTGGCACTGAGAATCATGGTGGGGTCTCCCGGGAATTACTGGCCCATCTGCAGGGTCTTGAGGAGCAGCGACTTGGCCGTGTTCATGACCTCGACGTTGTTCTGGTACGAGCGCGAGGCGGAGATCATGTTGACCATCTCCTCCACCGCATTGACGTTGGAGTGGGTCACGTAGCCCTCGGCGTCTGCCGACGGGTGGCTGGGGTCGTGCACGCGGCGGCCGGGCACATTGCTTTCGCTGACGCCGCTGACCTTGACGCCCGCAGAGCTGTCGGCCCCCATGGGTGCCGTCTGGAAAACCACCTGGCGTGCCTTGTAGGCCTGTCCGTCGGGGCCAGCCACGGCATCCACGTTGGCCAGGTTGCTGGCCACCACGTTGAGCCGCTGCGACTGCGCACTGATGGCGCTGCCCGACACGTTGAAGATCGAAAACATGGACATGGGGTGGCTCGCTTTCTGCGCTGCAGGTCTGGCTGATTACTGGCCCTGGATGGCGCTGAGCATGGTTTTGGCGTTGCCGTTGATGAACCGCAGCGTGGCTTCGTAGCGCACAGCGTTGTCCACGAAGTTGGCGCGCTCGCGGTCCAGGTCCACCGAGTTGTTGTCCAGGCTGGGTTGCGTCTGCACGGCATAGCCCAGCGCGCCCTGCCGGTCGATGCTGGTGCTGGAATTCACGGTGGGCAGCGGGATATGGTGCGGATCGGTGGTGCCTGCGGTTCCGTACGAGCCGCCGGTGGCCAGCCGCGTGACCGCTGCTCCAGCGGTGCCCGTGGCGGAAGAGGTCATGCCCGTGGCCTCGCGCAGCGCGTCGCCAAACTTGAAGTCGCGGGCCACGTAGCCGGGCGTGTCGGCATTGGCAATGTTGCTGGCGATGGCGCGCTGGCGTTCCCCGCGCAACACCAGGGCGTTGCCGTGAAAATTCAGCTGGTTGGTCATCTTGTCAAGCATGTGTGCCTCACACCGTCGGTTGCAAAGTCGCCAGCCCCGGGGGCTTTTTGGCGTTGCTCGATTATGGAAACCGCGCCTTTTTTCTAAAGCGCGAAGAACTGGCAAATGGATGCGCAGTTCCGGGTTTTGCGCATGGGCCATCTGCCTATAGTTCCAGGGGTGAAATGGCCCCTGCCTTCCGTAGCGCGCCGTGCGCGGGCAGCTTGGCCAGCCGATGCCCAGGAGGCTCCCATGACCATCCGCTCCTTTTCCTCTCCTGCCAACCATGGCGCCGCGCTGCGCAGCACCACCCGGTCGTTGCTGGCTGTGCATGCCCGCGCCATGTTGCGTCGGTTGTGCCTGGTGGGCGCCGTGGCTGGGGCCGCGCTGGGCACTGGTGGTGCTGTACACGCCCAGTCGGCGGCAGACCCCGCGGCAGATCTGGGCCCACTCACCCAGCGCTGGCTGGACGATGCGATGTCCCGCAACCCGTCCTCGGCACTGCCTCTGCGTATGGAAGTAAGTGTTGGCTCACTGGATTCGCGCCTGCGGCTGGCGCCCTGCGCGCGCGTTGAACCTTATCTCCCCGTGGGTGCCCGTCTGTGGGGCCGCACACGCCTGGGGCTGCGCTGCGTGGAGGGCGCCACCGCATGGAATGTGTTTTTGCCAGTGACCATCAAGGCGTTTGGCCCGGCCTGGGTACTGACCAACAATGTGGCACCGGGCGCCGTGCTGACGGCCAATGACGCCACCGAGGCCGAGGTAGACTGGGCGGCCGATGCCTCTCCTGTCATGGCCAATCCCGACCTGTGGGTGGGCCAGACCGCTGCCCGCCAGCTGGTGGCAGGGCAGGCGGTGCGCCAGGCCATGGTGCGTGCCCCTCTGCTCTTCAAGGCCGGTGCACAGGTGAAGGTGGTGGCCCAGGGGCCGGGTTATGCGGTCAGTTCAGCGGGTCAGGCACTGACCGCAGGCTCTTTCGGGCAAACTGTGCGCGTTCGCATGGAGAATGGGCGCATAGTAAGTGGAACTGTGAATGATTCTGGGACAGTGGACGTCACTCTGTGATGACGCCCTGGCAATAAATGGCTAAAGTCCGGGCCAAATGGGTCGAAAACATTGCTACTGATGCCCCACATCCAACGGGGTGGTGGAGAGAGCGATGAAGATAGGTCAAACACCGGAACTGCCGGGCGGGTTGCCGCCGACGGGGCTTGCCAAGCAAGCCAAGGCCCCAGCAAGCGCTGCTGAAGGCGCCACCAAAGACGCGCTCGTTGCGTCGTCCGCCGGTGTGCCTGTCACTGTTTCTACCGCTGCCCGGGCGCTCAGCCCTTCCACCCGCAGCACGGCTGATTTTGATGCGGGCAAGGTCAAGGCCGTGCGCGCTGCCATCGAAAAGGGCGAATTTTCGGTGGATGCCGAAGCCATCGCCGACAAGCTGTTGTCCAACGCCCAGGAGATCCTGTCCCGCTCGCGGGGCTGATCGGCGTTTTGCTCCCCGGCGCAATCCATCGCACAATGCGCCATGTCACTGGAAGAATCCCTCTCGGCTGTTGAGCAGCTGATCGAACAAGTCTCGACCGCACTCCTAGCGGCAGACCCTACCTCCCTGGAAAAACACAGTACGGCCTTGCGTGATGCAGCGGCCGATTTTTCGCGCGCTCTGGAGCAAGCGGCCGCGCGTGGCATGCCCCTGCCGGCGTCGCTGCAAAAGCGCGCGGATGCTATCCGCACCATGCTGGCCCTGCATCGTGAAAGCCTGGCCCGGCTTGCCGCCAGCACCGACCGCCAGGCAGCCGGCCTGCTGCCTCCGTCCAATGCGGCGTCTACCTACGGTGATGGCCTGGGCACGCGTGGTGCTGCGCCGGGCGTCGCGCGCATCTACCGCTCAGCGGGCTGAGCGAGCCTCATTTCTCAAAAGGGTTTTGTGGCCGGGGGCCACATGCGACACCCTAGGAGCCTGGTTGGCACACGCCACGGCCCTCGCGGCGCCCGGCGTGGTTGACGTACGCGCTCAGTGCGCGCGCATCTTGGCCCGCAGCCGGGCGATGGACTGGCTGTGTAGCTGGCACACGCGCGACTCGGTGACGCCGAGCACGGCGGCGATCTCCTTGAGGTTCATGTCATGTTCGTAGTACATGCCCATGATGTGCTGCTCGCGCTCTGGCAAGGTTTTGATGGCGTTCACCAGCGATGTCTTGAGCCGCTGATCGCGCAGCAACTCCACCGGGTCGGCTGCGCTGTCGGCAACGTGGCGGTCCAGAAAACCATCCTCGTCGTCGTTGCCATGCGTCATGTCTTCCAGGTACACCAGCTGGGTACCCCGCACCTTGCCCAGCAGATTCTGGTAGTCCGCCAGGCCCATGCCCATTTCGCCCGCTATCTCTGACTCCAGCGGGCTGCGGCCCAGCTTTTGCTCCAGCCGGTGCACGGCATGTTCAATGTCTTTCTGGCTCTTGCGCGAGCTGCGGCTCATCCAGTCACCCTCGCGCAGCTCGTCGAGCATGGCGCCCCGGATGCGTTGGGTGGCAAAGGTTTCAAACTGCACGCCCTGGGCGACTTCGTAGCGGGACAGTGCTTCGGCCAGGCCCATCATGCCGACCTGGATCAAGTCGTCCAGCTCGACGTTGGGAGGCAGCTTGGCGATCATGTGGTGCGCAATCCTCCGCACCAGCGGTACATGCTGGCGGATCATGGCATCGCGATCAAGCTGGCCTTTGGCGGTGTACATAGAGAGAGTGTTATGCACTGGTAGGGCGAGTAGGCAATCTTGTTCTCAAGCCGCAGGAGGGGCCATCGGAGTGCTTCGGGTCAACGTGGGTACGTAGAGATGCATCACAGGCGCTGTTCAATGGCTCCGCACAAAATGCGCAGGCATGCCTGCCAGGTTGCTGGTGGGCAGCGCAGCCAGCGCTCCGTTCATAGTGCCCGCATTTTCCAGCAGTTGCAAGGCCAGGCGCTGTAGCTCCTGGGGGCTCTGCGTGGCAATGGTGGTGGTCCGTATGGGGCCGCCCAGATGGCGCTCGGCACAGGCCTGCAGCGTCATCAACTGGGACTGGGCCTTGCGGCGTTCAGCGGCCGTGTTGTTGTGCAGCAAAGCCGCCACCATGCACGGCAACCCGGTGTGCAGGGCGATCTGCTTGAGGCTCTTGTAGCTGGTCATCACGCCCGCTGCACCGCTGCCCATGACCACCAGTGGCACCGTGGCCGTGTGGGTAAGGAGGGGCCCCAGGGTGGAGGCGGGGGCGTGAATCACCATCAGGCCGTAGGTTCTGAAGTAGGGCAGCAGGCTCTCCATGGGCGAGCGTGTGTCGCCGCTTGCCTTGCGGCTCAGGTGCTGCAGCCCCTTGGCCGCCGGAATCACGGCGAGCGAAGAGGCCGTGGCGCCCAGGTTGAGGCTGGCACCGTCATTCCATGTGGCATGTTGCAGCAGGTGCAGCAGCCCGGGGCTGTCGTCGGATTCCTGCGCCGTTCCGTCAAGCACCACCACCGGATAGCCCAGCCGCTGCAGGCTCGCACAGATCTGCCACAGCGTTTCCAGTCCATTCGCCGTGTTGCCCTGGCTGGCGACCGCCAGCAACCGCAGCTCCGCCTGCGGAGTGAGGCTGTGCAGGCCGGCGGCCTGGTGAAAACCCAGATCAAGCATCGACCAGCCCCCCCTCCGTCACCGTGTCGGGAGAGTGCGAGAAAAAGAAGTTCAGGTCCGTGGCCTTGGGATCGAACGCCGACTTGGCCGGCGCACGCATGGACGCGCTGATGAGCTGGTGCGCGTTGGCACGTTCCCAGTCCTCGGGTACGCGCTGGCCGTTGGTCACGCCGCGCAGCACCATCTGGTGGCGGATCAGTGCATCGATGGCGGGGCCCAGCTTCACGGCTTCGTCCACCTTGGACAGGATGGCTTGCTGCGATCCGTCGGTTTTGAAGGCGGTCAGCACGTCGTCCAGCGTGTCGCCATGGCAGCCCGCATTGAGCACCAGCAGACGGTTCACGTTGGGCAGGTCCAGCACGTCCAGCATGTCGCGCTTGCGCGGGTCGCGGGGTGCCACACCGGTGGTGTCGATCAGTACCATCTTCTTGCCGCTGAGCAGGCCCAGCAGGTCTTGCAAGGCAGCGCGGTCGTGCGCCAGGTGCGCCACGATGCCCAGCATGCGGCCATAGGTGCGCAACTGGTCGTGGGCGCCCACGCGGTAGGTGTCGAGTGTGATCAGGCCCACGCTACCAGGGCCGTGGATGCGTGCGCACATCGCTGCCAGCTTGGCAGTGGTGGTGGTCTTGCCCACACCGGTGGAGCCGACCATGGCGAAGATGCCGCCCTGTTCGTAGAGGGGTGGATCGGTCTGGTCGGTCTTGAGGTTGCGCTCCAGCACCTCCATCAGCCAGCGCACCGATTCGCCGGCCGACAAGTCTTCCGGCATGCGTTCGAGCACGGCACGGGCCAGCGATGGGGAATACCCAGCACGGATCATCTTGAGCATTAGGTTGGACTGGATCGGGTTCTGGCGCGCCTGACCCAGCCAGGCCAGCGTGTTGAAGCGGTCTTCGATCAGTTCCTTCATCGCGTGCAGTTCGTTCATCACGCTCTGCTGATTGTTCGACTGAATCAGGTGGGCGCTGGGGGCCTCTTGCCGACGGCGCGGTGGCTCGGGCGGGATGTCCATCGGGATGGTGCGCAGCGGGTTGTGGCGTGCCACGGAAGGCGCGGGCATGCGCTCGCGTTCGGGCTCCTGGTCGCGACTGCGTTCAGACAGTGTCTGGGGCTCCGACGGGCCGTTCAGTGCCTCGTGGCGGCGGCGCAGCATGCGTTCGCGCACATAGTCCTGGAACGACAGGGTGCTCATGGCCAGCTGCTCGGTGTCTTCCTCGACCGGGTTGCGGCCCAGGCCCGACGCCGCTGCCGGCTGGCTGGCGCGTTGTAGGGCGCTGCGCGCGGTGCTGGGCGCCAGCAGGGGCGCGTTGGAAGAGGCCATGGGCGCACCACCGTCCAGGGCTGACAGTGTGTCCTCGGCCGTGGCCACCACTTCGACGCCGTTGGCCGTGGGGCGGTTGGACAGGATCAGCGTGCCGTCGCCAAAGGCCATGCGCGCCTTGGCCAGAGCCTCCCGGGAGGTGGGGGCGGTAAAGCGTTTGATGTTCATGCTGATGCACCTTTAAGGATCGGCCCAATACGGATGGTGTGGGTCTCTGGAATTTCACTGTGTGCCAGCACCTGCAGGCGGGGCGCTACGCGGCGCACCAGGCGGGAGATGGCATTGCGGATCTGGTCGGGAACCAGCAGGCAGGCGGGCAGGCCCATCTCTTCCTGCTTGAGGGCCACTTCGGCGGCCTTCTGTGTGAGGATGTCGGCCACGCCCGGGTCCAGCGCGGGCCCGGCGGTGTTGCCCAGGGCTTGCACCAGCAGGCGCTCCAGGCCGGGCTCGATGGCAATGACGTTGAGCTCGCGGGTGGGGCCGTAGATCTGTTGCACGATGGCGGGCGAGAGCGCGATGCGCACGCGGCGGGCAAGCTCGACGGGGTCCGAGACGCCACCGGCATGCTCGGCCAGCGTTTCGATGATGGTGCGGATATCGCGGATGTGCACAGACTCTTCCAGCAGCAGCTGGAGGACTTTCTGGAACGTTGCGATGGAGACCATTTTTGGAACCACTTCTTCGATGAGCTTGGGGGCCAGCTTGGCCACGTGTTCCACCAGCTGCTGCGTTTCGGTGCGGCTGAGGAGCTTGGCGGCTTGCACTTGCATCAAGTGTGACAAATGGGTGGCCATCACGGTTTCGGAATCAACGACGGTAAAACCCGCCATTTGTGCGGCTTCCTTTTGCCGGTCGTCGATCCAGTGTGCTGGCAGACCAAAGGCGGGGTCGGTGGTGGCCGTGCCGATCAGTGGTGTGGTGATGCCGCCGGGGTTGATGGCCAGGAACATGCCCGGGAAGGCCTCGCCTTCGCCCACCACCACGCCACGCAGCGTGATGCGGTAACCGCTGGGCTTGAGTTCGAGGTTGTCGCGCACGTGCACGGCAGGGGGAAGGAAGCCCACTTCTTGCGCAAACTTGCGGCGCACGCCCTTGATGCGGGTGAGCAGATCGCCCTGGCGGCTCTTGTCCACCAGGCTGATGAGGCGGTAGCCCAGCTCCAGGCCCAGCAGGTCCACGGGCTGCAGGTCGTCCCACGTGGCCTCGCCATCGGTGACGGGTGGGGGTGGAGCTTCGACCACGGGCGGCACCTTCTGCCGTTCGTACAGCACCCAGGCGCCGTAGCCCAGCAGGCCGCCCATGGTCAGGAACACGACATGCGGCATGCCGGGGATCAGGCCCAGCAGGATCAGGATGCCGGCCGTGACACCCAGCACGCGGGGCGACATGAACAGCTGCTGCACGATCTGGCGGCCCATGTCATGGTCCTTGCCCACGCGCGAGATCACCATGGCAGCCGCCACCGAGATCAGCAGGCCCGGAATCTGCGCCACCAGCGCATCGCCAATGGCCAGCAGGATGTAGCTGTCTGCGGCTTGCTTGGCCGACAGGTCGTGCTGCAACACACCAATGGCAAAGCCGCCAATGATGTTGATGAGCAGGATCAGGATGCCCGCGACGGCGTCGCCGCGCACGAACTTGGAGGCGCCGTCCATGGAGCCGAAGAAGTTGGCTTCTTCTGCCACTTCTGCGCGACGACGCTTGGCTTCTTTTTCGTCGATCAGGCCGGCGTTAAGGTCGGCGTCCACCGCCATCTGCTTGCCGGGCATGGCGTCCAGGGTGAAGCGGGCCGACACTTCGGCAATGCGCTCCGCGCCCTTGGTGATCACCACGAAGTTGATCACCACGAGGATCGCAAACACGATCAGACCAACGGCGAAGTTGCCGCCGATCAGGAAGTGGCCGAAAGCCTCGATCACTGCACCCGCTGCACCCGGGCCCTGGTGGCCTTCGAGCAGCACCACACGCGTAGAGGCCACGTTCAGCGACAGGCGCATCAGCGTGGTCAGCAGCAGCACCGAAGGGAAGGCCGCGAAGTCCAGCGGACGCAGCATGTACGCCGCCACCATCATCACCATCAGCGCGACGGCAATATTGAGCGTGAAGAAGGCATCCAGCAGCCAGGGCGGGATGGGCAGCACCATCAACGCCAGAATCGCCACCACCAGCAGCGGTGCCGACAGGCCCTGCAGGGCGCTGGCGTTGGTGCCCGCCCATTGCTGCAAAGACTTTACGGAGGTGTTCATACGGCAGCACCTTGCACCGTGGTGCGGTTCAGCGGATCGAGTTCAGGCGGCACGAAAGGCTCCACCAGGCTGTCGGGCATGCGGCCTTCGCCACGCAGCGCGGCCTTCAGGCGGTACACATAGGCGAGCACCTGGGCCACGGCGGTGTAGAGCGTGGCGGGGATGGCCTGGTCCAGCTCGGCATGGGCATACAGTGCGCGGGCCAGCATGGGCGACTGCAGCACGGGCACGTTGTGCTCCTTGGCCACGTCGCGGATCTTCATGGCGATGAGGTCGGTGCCGCGCGAGATGACCTGGGGCGCGCTCATGGTCTTCTCGTCGTATTTGAGGGCCACCGCATAGTGGGTGGGGTTCATCACCACAAAATCGGCCTTGGGCACGGCGCCCACGCTGGCGCGATCGGCGATCTCGCGCTGCTTCTGGCGGATGCGGCCCTTGGTGTGGGGGTTGCCGTCCGATTCCTTGTGCTCCTGCTTGACTTCCTCGTGCGACATCTTCAGTCGCTCCTTGAAGAAGTACGCCTGCAAGGGCACGTCCACCAGCGCCGCCAGGAACACGACCAGCAGCAACAGGCTCATGCCCGAGGTCAGCCAGTCGGCAATCTGGCGAATGGCCATTGGTGAGGGCTGCAGCACCAGCATGGCGACGGTTTCGATGCTGTTGCCCAGGAACTTCCAGGCCACATAGGTCAGGATGGCCGTCATCAGCACCATCTTGGCCACGTTGGCCATCTGCTGCTTGGAAAACAGGTTGGCCAGCCCGGAGATCGGGTTGAGGCGGCTGAACTGGGGGGTGATGGGCTTGGCGCTGAGGATCCAGCCGCCCGCTCCGATGGCGCTGATCAGGGCCGCCGCGCTGGTCAGCGTGGCGAACACCGTGCTGGCGATCACTCCCACGATGACCATGTCCTGCAGCCGCGACAGCATGGTGCCCGGTGCCATCACGGTGGCTGCATTGAACGCCAACTGCTGGCTCATGGCCCACTGCAGGCGGTCCATCAGTTGGGGTGCCAGCAGCAGCATGCACGCGGCGCCTGCACCCAGGATGGCCAGGTGCGACAGGTCGCGCGAGCGCGCCCCCTGGCCGTCTTCGCGCGCTTTTTGCAGCTTGCGCTCTGACGCGGGGAGGCTTTTTTCTTGGCTGGATTCCATGGTGGCATGACGGCTGGTGTCATGCCATTGTCGTGAGCGACCTGGAAATCTAAAGGCTGATAAGGGGGCTGCAGCCCCCTCTTTTCGGTAGTGCCCGGGGTGCTTTCAGTGGAGGGGCTTCACCTGGGCTGCACCTTATACCCTCACTCTTGGATCTCAAAAATGATAGCGCTTCATGCATGCTGCACTAGCACTTGAAGCCAAAAATGCCGAAATTTCAGGGTCAGAAGCCCAGGCTGGCCAGCAAATCGTCCACCTGGGACTGGTCGGTGACCACGTCGGGGGTGTTCTCCGGGTCCACGACGGGGCCTTGCAGATGCGCAGCGCGAGCGGGTTCGGTGGCGACCTGGGCGTTGGGAGGGGCCGTCTGGATGAGCAATTGCACCAGCTGCTCTTCGATGGTGGCCGCCAGATTCACCACGCGGGCAATCACCTGGCCGGTGAGGTCGTGAAAATCCTGCGCCATCATGATTTCCGTGAGGTGCGTGTCTGCCTCTTTGGTCACGCGCTCCACGTCGGTCAGGAAGTTGAAGATCTCGCCCTTGGCCACGGCAGCCACCGGGTCGGCCACCAGTGAGGTGACAACCCGCCGCGTTTCCGTCGCGATGTAGTCGTGCTGGGCCTTGGCCTGTTCGACGCGGTTGAGCACCTTTTCGGCGGCTTCCCCGGTCAAGCGCGCGATGTAGGACAGTCGGCTCTGGGCGTCCGGCAACTCGCCCATTGAGCCGCGCAGCTTGTCGGCATAACCCAGTTCGTTGAGGGAATCGTGAAGCTGGCGCGTCAGCAGGCCGATTTTGTGGTGAACATCGGCAGGCTGGCTGTTGTCCGGTGTGTCGTCCATGGTGTCATAGCCCCATCTTCTTCAGAATCAAGGTCACCTTCTCTTCCAGAGTCGCCTTGGTGAAGGGTTTGACGATGTAACCCGCTGCGCCGCCCTGCGCGGCGGCAACGATATCTTCCTTGCGGGCTTCGGCAGTCACCATCAGGACGGGCAGGTGCTTGAGCTTGTCGTCCTTCTTGATCTCGGCCAGCAGCTGGAAGCCGTTCATGTTGGGCATGTTGATGTCGGTCACCACAAAGTCAAACTTGCTGTTGCGCAGCTTGTTGAGTGCAGCGACGCCGTCCTCGGCTTCATCGGCGTCAGCAAACCCGCTCTCTTTGAGCAGATTGCGAACGATGCGTCGCATGGTGGAGAAGTCGTCAACGATCAAAAAACGAAGGGCTGTGGTCACTTGGGACCCTTTCAGTCGAGATTTACTGTAAGCATTGTCATGGGCGGCAGGTTTGGTGACAAGTCGTAACCGTTACCTGCTTGGGGGGGGATTTTCCCGCTTTTCTGTCAACAGTTCTGTGGACGTGATTTCGGGGATCCCTTTGCCCATGAGCCGTTCTTCGGCCTCGCGGGTCAACACCGTGATGGTGATGCGCCGGTTGGAGGGAGAGCGTGGGTTCTTGGGATCCAGCAGGTCGCTGGCAGCCAAGCCCACCACGCGGCCCAGTTTAGCGTCTGGCATGCCGGCAGACACCAGCTCCCGCCGCGAGGCGTTGGCGCGGTCTGCCGACAGCTCCCAGTTGCTGTAACCCTTTTCGCTGTTGCCATAGGGCACGGCGTCGGTGTGGCCAGCGAGGCTGATGCGGTTTTCGACGCCCCCCAGGGCGGCGCCGATTTCACGCAGGATGTCGCGCATGTAGGGTTTTACCAACGCACTGCCGCTGTCGAACATGGGGCGGTTCTGGTCGTCAATGATCTGGATTTGCAGGCCGTCGGGCGTGATGTCGATGCGGATCTGCGATTTGTACTCGTTCAGGCGCGGGTTTTCAGTGATCAGTGCATCGATCTTCGCCTCCAGGGCCTTGATGCGTTCCTGGTCCTGCTTGGCGCGTTCTGCCCGCGTTGCATCGATGCTCATGCGGCGCTGCTTGGCCTCTTCCACGTCGGAGCGGCGCACCTGACCATGCACCTTGGCCAGATCGTTGCCACCACCAGGAATCACGCTGGAGCTGTTGCCAGCACCATCCCCGCCCGTCATCGCCACCTTGAGCGGTGACGAAAAATAGGCGGCAATGCCCTGCAGCTCGCCCTTGGCCGTGGACCCCAGCAGCCACATCAGCAGGAAAAACGCCATCATGGCCGTCACGAAGTCGGCGTACGCGATCTTCCAGGCTCCGCCATGCACCGCATGGCCGCCTTTCTTGATGCGCTTGATGATGATGGGCTGGAGTTTCTTTTCTGCCATGGTGATGGGGCGTGGCGAGGCCAGTGTGCTGGCTGCGAAGGCTTACTTTTTGCCCTTCACATGCCCTTCCAGTTCCGTGAAGCTGGGGCGAACGTTGGAGAAGAGCACCTTGCGGCCAAACTCAATGGCCGTGGCGGGGTTGTAGCCCTGCATGCTGGCCAACAGGGTGGACTTGATGCATTGCAGCTCCTTGGCGGCGTCCTCGGTCTTTTGCTCGACCAGACCTCCCAGGGGTTCCACCACACCGTAGGCCAGCAAAATGCCCAGGAACGTGCCCACCAGCGCCGAACCGATCATGCCCCCCAGCACCGAAGGCGGCTGGCCCACCGAGCCCATGGTGTTCACCACCCCCAGTACGGCGGCCACGATACCGAAGGCGGGCAGGGCGCCCGCCAGGCGCGCGAGGGCCGCGACGGGGGCATGGGCCTCCTGGTGGTGGGTGTCGATCTCGCTGTCCATCAGCGCCTCGATCTCGTGGGAGTTGAGGTTGCCCGACACCATCATGCGCAGGTAGTCGGTGGTGAACTCGATCACATGGTGGTCGCTACCCACCGTGGGGTATTTCTTGAATATCTCGGATTCGTGGGGCGCTTCGACATCCTTTTCAATCGCCATCAGCCCCTCCTTGCGGGCTTTCTGCAGGATGTCATAGAGCATGGCCATCAGCTCCATATAGCGCTCCTTGGTGTACTTGGAGCCCTTGAGCGCCATCGGAAGGGCCGCCAGGGTGGCCTTGATCACCTTGGGCTGGTTGTTCACCACAAACGCACCCAGGGCGCCACCCAGGATGGTGACGATCTCAAAGGGCAGTGCCTTGAGAATCACGCTGATATTGCCCCCGTGCATGATGTAAACACCGAAGATGCAGCCGAGGCAGACGACGTAACCGATGATGACGAACATGCTGTGTGCGGTATGAGATACGGCTAATGGAGAGGCGCTGCCGACAGTGCGCCTGCAGAAGGAACATCAGGGCGCGAGCGCATTGTTCTTAAATGTATCGGATTGCAGTAGCCGGGGCCAAGGACCGAATGACTGTAGGGGCTCGACAGTTCACTCATGCTAGCGCATGGCACGGGCAGGTGGTTCAAAAAAAAGAGGCCAAATTGGCCTCTTATGCTCTGTGGGTGGGCTATGGCTGCTCATTTGTTTGAGGCGCCGGCTTGTCCACTTGGCGCTTAACCCTTCAAAAGTGCCAATACGCCCTGGGGAATCTGATTGGCCTGGGCCACCATCGCGGTACCGGCCTGCTGCAGGATCTGGGCACGCGACAGGTTGGCAGTTTCAGCGGCAAAGTCGGCATCCTGGATGCGTCCACGCGCTGCCGACATGTTCTCCGACGACACGTTCAGGTTGGCGATGGCCGTTTCGAAGCGCGCCTGCAAGGCGCCATAGTTGGCGCGTTGCCCGCTGATGGCTGCGATGGCTGAATCCACGATGGCGAGCGTGCGGTTGGCGCCATCCACAGTGCTGACGTCCATGTTTTGCACGGTCTGGATCTGGCTGCCTGCGGCGGTCGCGATATCAAGAAAGCCCCCGCCTGCAGCAGCACCAGCGGCATCGATTGCGCTGAAGGATTTTGACGAGTCGAGTGTGATCTGGCCGGTAACTACCAGTGCGGTGCCTGGGACGGTGGCGGCGCCGCCGTTTCCTGCAATCCCCGCGCCTGCGCCCCCAATCAACGCACCCCCCGCAGCATCCGTGATATCGATGGTGTTGGCCGCCAGCGAGTCATTGGCGATCTTGATGTCATTGCCCGCTGCATTGGTCAGCACCAGGCCCGTTCCGCCGTCATTCACCCGGGCAACGACGCCAGTTTTGGCCGCCGCGTCGTTGAATGCCTTGGCAGCGTCGCTCAAACCATCGTTGTTGATCGGGCTACCCACAGTGAAGGAAATGGTGACCGCCTGCGCATCACCGTTGTCCGAGGCGAGCTTGAGGGTGTAGGAGGTGGCGGCAGTCAGGCCCGACAGGCCAATTTCCGTGCGCGCGCTGGCACTCACCCCGGTTTTTTCGGTTTGTGCATTGACCAGCGCCGCCGTATCCTTGGCCGAAGCGCCGGCAGGGTAGGGGATGGCGACGCTGCCATACGCGCCATTGACAGTCAGTGTGCTGCCGGTAATGGCGGACGCTCCGATGACACCTTGTGCGACTACTGCGTTGGGCGTGCTGCCCAGCGTCAAATCGCCGGCACCACCCGTCGTGGTGGCCGCTGTGCCTCCAATGCGGTAGTTGCCGTAGGCGTTGGTGCTGAAATTCGAAGAAGTGGCTGTAATGGTCTGGTTGGCATTGGCACCGACCTGGAATGCCGCGCTGGTGAACGAGCCGTCCAGTAGCTTGCGACCATTGAACTCTGTGGTTTTGGCAATGCGGTCCAATTCGGAAGTGAGCTGGTTCACTTCGGCATTCAGCGCCTGGCGGTCAGACGCCGAATTGGTGGCGTTGGCTGATTGCACCGACAATTCACGAATGCGCTGCAGAATGTTGCCAGCGCCGCCCAGTGCACCTTCGGCCACCTGTGCGAGCGATATGCCGTCATTGGCATTGCGGGCGGCTTGATTCATGCCGCGAATCTGGGTGGTGAAGCGTTCCGAGATCGCGAGGCCCGCGGCGTCGTCTTTGGCGCTGTTGATGCGCAGGCCAGAAGACAAGCGCTGAATGGAAGTGCTCAGAGACGCTTGGCTCATGCTCAAGTTGCGCTGGGCAGTCAGGGAGCTGACGTTGGTGTTGATAGTGGCTGCCATGGATATGCTCCTTAAAGGCTTTGAAAACCAAATCTGCGCCGGTAGAAGCCCCACCGTCCGGCAGACAAGACGGGAACGATGGGTGAATTGTGAAAGTCCGATGCCCAGCGCAGTGGCGGGATAAAGAGCACAAAAACCCCGTAACTTGTGCGTTCCGCCCTAAAGTTTTCTCGCCAGCAACCGAAAACATTTGCAACGGGACGTAATTGACCCGCCGTTCTACAGAAGCCAGGCTGGCGCTGTGAACCGTATAGCCGGGTGCCTTGCCTGGCACCAGGTTGGCGGCAACGCCATATTCAGTCAGTTCTTTTCAGGAGATTTGCCATGGCAGCTACCATCAACACCAACGTCGCTTCTTTGACGGCCCAGCGCAACTTGGGCATGAGCCAAGCGTCGCTCAACACTTCCATTCAGCGTTTGTCTTCTGGCCTGCGCATCAACAGCGCCAAAGACGACGCTGCTGGCTTGGCCATCTCGGAGCGCTTCACCTCGCAAATCCGTGGTCTGAACCAGGCTGTACGCAATGCGAACGACGGTATCTCTTTGGCGCAAACTGCTGAAGGCGCGCTCGCATCTTCCGGCAACATCCTGCAACGTGTTCGTGAACTGGCAGTGCAGTCGGCCAACGCCACCAACTCGGCTTCTGACCGCCAGGCGCTGAATGCCGAAGTGAATCAGCTCACTTCCGAGCTGGACCGTATTGCCAAAACCACCGACTTCAACGGCCGCAAGCTGCTGGATGGTTCGTTCACCAGCGCAGCTTTCCAGGTCGGCGCCAATGCCAACCAGACCATCACTGCAACCTCTTCCAACTTCAGCACCAGCGCTTACGGCAACTACCGCGTGGGTGCCACGGCTGCAACCACCACGGGTGGCGCTGGCGATCTGACGCTGGGCAGCACCGCCGGTGCTGTAGTGGCTCAGGGTGATGTGGGCGCCTCCGCAATCACGGGCGGTACCCTGGACGTCAACGGCGCTTATGGCAGCCAGCAAATCACTTACGCTGCAGCCGCGTCGGCAAAAGATGTGGCGGCGCTGGTCAACGCACAAACTGAAAAGACCGGCGTCAGCGCTACGGCACGCACGGAAATCGGTCTGGGCGGTTTGACTGCCGGATCGTCTTACACGCTCAAGGTGGCGTCGGATAACGCTACGGGCCAAGCCGTGACGATCTCGTTCACCGTGGGCGCGCAACTCAATAATGACGGCCTGAGCGACGCTGCCAAGGCATTTAACGACGCCGCTGCCAAAACGGGCGTGACAGCGCGTGTCAATGACGCTGGGGATGGCTTGGTGTTGACCAACGCCGCTGGTAACGACGTCAAGATCGTCAACGATTCGGTAGCTGCCAACACGATTGACGTTACCAATGCAGATGGCACTGCGTTGGCTGGCGGTGCTGGTGCAGGTATTGCTGGTGCAGCAGGTGCGGGCGCGTTCGGTACAGACGACCTCGTGGCCACCGGTCAGATTACTCTCGATTCGTCGAAGTCGTTCAGTGCAGTGGACTCAGCCGGCGGTGCGTCGGGTGGTTTCCTGTTGGCCGCCACTTCGACGGCGAGTCAGATTCAAACTGTTCAGAATATGGACGTCAGTACGGTGGATGGAGCCAATCGCACCTTGGCTATCGTGGATGCCGCATTGTCCGCAATCAGCGGTCAGCGCGCCAGCTACGGTGCTCTGCAAGCACGTTTTGAAAGCACCGTGAACAACCTGCAAAGCACATCGGAAAACACGTCGGCGGCGCGTGGACGTATCCTGGATGCTGACTTCGCAGCAGAAACTGCCAACCTGTCGCGCTCGCAAATTCTGCAACAAGCCGGCACGGCGATGGTGGCCCAGGCCAACCAGTTGCCACAAGGCGTGTTGGCCCTGCTGCGTTAATAGGCGCTCATCGGCTACCCGGAACTCGCAGCCCTTTGGGGCACGGGTTTTGGGTGCGAAGCGGCGGTGATTGATTCGCCGCCGCTTTTTTGCCTTTGCAAAGAATAACGCAAGGCGGTAGATTGGCAGGGTTCTCAGGTGTTTTTTTGCAGGCTGTCGGCGTAAAGGTCTTCGATAATTCTTGGCTGTAACCCGCAACGCTTTTAGGAGATGGATCATGGCTAGCTTTTCATCAATAGGCGTGGGGCTTGGTGGCAGTGTGGATGTCAATGGACTCATCAAGGCCTCCGTGGATGCGGTCAAAATTCCAATCACTAAGACAAATGGGTTGAACGACCAGGCTTCGTTCGTGAGCGCAAAAATATCGACCTTCGGGCAGCTCAAGTCCATGGTTTCCGATTTGTCTGCTGCGGTCAGCAAGCTCAATAGCGTGACCGGTTGGAATGCTGTAACAACGACTTCGTCGAACACGGACTATGTCTCGGCGACCGCCACAGGTGGCACTGTTGCGACATCATTCAGTGTGGAAGTACAAAGCCTCGCCAAGGCCCAGACCATGGCCTCTGCGCCATTGCTTCCGGTGGGGGGCTTTCTGGGTGTGGGAGCTTTGAAGTTGGAGCTAGGAACCCCCCAAACAATTGCAGCAGGTACGGCCACTTCTATTGAGCTTGGTATCGGCCCTAACGACAAATTGTCCGATGTCGCGGGCAAGATCAATGGCGCTAACGTAGGCGTTACCGCAACCATCCTTTCGGATGCATCTGGCGAAAGATTGCTACTGCGTAGCAAAACAACGGGTGCGGACGCAGGGTTTCGGCTTTCTGTGACCGACGGGGATGGCAACAACACAGATGCGTCAGGGCTATCGCGTCTTGTCAATGGTGCAGCAATTGAAGCGGGCGCCAATGCGCAAGCCACGGTCAACGGTATGGCGGTTTCTTCTGCAACCAATCAGTTTGTCAATACCGTGGCTGGTGTCACATTCAATGCCGTCAAGGTAACAACGGCCCCTGTTGAGATCACCGTGGCTAAAGATGACACGGCAGTTAAAAGCAATATTGATGCTTTTGTGAAGGCCTATAACACGCTTAACCAAGCGCTGAACAACATCACGAAGTACGATAAGGACACCAAGACTGCCGGTCTGCTGCAGGGGGATTCGACGGCGATTGGCTTGCAGAATGCTTTGCGAAATGCCATCCAGTCATTGGCTGGCGGGACTGGTCCGTTTCGTAGCCTTTCGGACATCGGAGTCGTGTCCGCCGGAGGGCTCTCCAACTTGTCCCCTACCGGCGATCTGGAGGTGAACGCGAGCAAATTGAACAAGGCGCTGGAGAACCCAGATGCTGTCAAAGCGATGTTCCGTGGGCCTGATAGTGGAGGGGGCAATGACGGTGTTGCCGAAAAAATCAATGCTGTGACTGCTGGTCTTCTGTCCACCACCGGATTCTTTGCAAGCAAGGACAAGTTGCTTCAGGGGTCTCTCAAGTTGAATGCCCAGGAAATACAGCGAGTGAACGACCAAGCAGATCGCTTGGAAACAAGCCTGAAAGCGCGTTACACGGCACTGGACAAGCAGATGAGTCAGCTAAATGCACTGAATGCCTACATTGCTCAGCAAGTGACGACATGGAATAAGTCGTCTGGTTAGTTTCGCTTTAGTTTTTCCGACGTTGGTCGATAAATAAAACAACATATAGCAAGGATGCAAGCATGTTCAGCGCCTACAGCCCCCGTGCAGCCAACGCTTACCAGCGCATCAACGTAGAGACCAGCATGCACACGATCGACCAGCACCAGCTGGTCAGTTTGCTGTATGAAGGTGTCCTCAACTCCATTGCCACGGCCCGTGGCGCCATGGCGCGTGGCGATGTGCTGTGCAAAGTCAACGCCGTTTCCAAAGCCATTCGCATCATCGAGGAGGGCTTGAACACAGCGCTCGACAAGGTGGATGGTGGTGAGCTAGCCCAAAACCTGGGCGCTCTTTACGACTATTGCATCCACCGTCTGATCCTGGCGAACGCCCGCAATGACGATGCCATGATGCAAGAAGTCATGCGTCTGATCGAGCCCGTGGCAACGGGATGGAATGAAATCAAGAAGTCGGGTGCAGGTGCTGCCGAAGCACCCGTCTCGGGCCAGTCAGTGCTGGTGGAGGCCTGACCATGTCCCACATGCTGATTGACTATTACAAGGCGATTGAAGACAGCAGCGCCAAGATGTTGGAGGCTGCCAAGCTCAAGGACTGGGACGGTGTGGTGCGTTACGAAGGCGCTTGTGCCGTGCTGATCGAGCAGTTGCGCTTCAAGTCCCAAGAGCACGAGTTGCTGCCCGAGCACCGCCGTGAAAAGACCCGCATCATGCAGCGCATATTGCGAAACGATGCGCAGATCCGCTGCCTGGCCGAGCCTTGGCTCGCGCAGTTTGAGCATTTGTTCGAGGGTCAGCCCCAGATGATGCATTGAGTGCGTGCTGCGCGGCACGCACAAGCTGTTGCGAGGCAGTGGCCTGACCGTCGAAGGGGGCGTCTATAGGGGTTGAGTGGCTTGTGGGGGGCGGGCCTAGTGGCCAGGCGTTGCCAACCGCACGCGCTTAAGGCGCGCAGCGCTGAACAGAGGGGGCAATTTCGGTCTACAAACGCTCAAATCTCAGGGGTTTGAGCCAAATTCGCGCCAAGCGCTAGTGCGATATGCCTTTGTTGCTATCAAAAATATAGTTTCTTGTGTTGGCGCAGCGTGATGCCACACAGTTGCCGGTTGAGAGGCGAGGGCTCACTGCCCCGCTCATCGTCACACCTGCATGTTCATGATGTCTGTGTACGCCTGCACCATGCGGTTGCGTACATGCAGAGTGGCCTGAAAGCCGATTTGCGCTTTCTGGATGGCCACCATGGTCTCCTCGAGGCTCACGGAGGGGTTTTCCATTTGCACCTCCTTTTGCATGTCGGACGATTTGTTCTGCGCGGCGCTCACAGATTGCAGTGCGCCCTTGAGTGCGCCGGAGAACCCGACTTCATTGCCCGTGGTTTGCGGCGCTGCGGCACGGCGCGCGACGCCAGCGCCCGTCAGGGGGGCGGTTGAGCTGGAGATGCGAAGGTCCATGGCGGTATCCGTAGGGGAATGGCGGTATGCTGCGTATCCTAGCTATCGGCCCAACATGCATCGCGCTGAATAGATGGACAAACGGACGGCTTATCCAGCGAACATTTTGGGGGCGTGACCGAATAATCGACCCCACGCTAGGTCTGTTGCAGGGCCTGCTTTAATGGAAAGCAAGATGTCTGCTGTTGCTGAAGTCCCTCTCAATCCGCTCCCGACGCCGGCCAGCCCCAATTGGCTGCAGCGGCTGTCCGCCCTCGACCGGGCGCAGCGCATGCGGCTGGGTGCGGGCGTGGCGCTGCTGGTGGCTGCAGCCGTTGCGGCCATCGTGATGGGGCGCCAGCCTGACTACCGGGTGCTGTTTTCCAATCTGGGTGACAAGGATGGCGGGGCCGTGGTGGCCCAGTTGTCCCAGATGAATGTGCCCTACAAGTATTCGGAGGGCGGCGGCGCCATTCTGATCCCTGCGGAGCGGGTGCACGATGTGCGCCTGCGGTTGGCCACTCAGGGCTTGCCCAAGGGCTCCGTAGCGGGTTTCGAGCTGATGGAATCCAGCAAGTTCGGGATGACGCAGTTCCAGGAGCGCCTGAACTTCCAGCGCGGGTTGGAGGGTGAACTCACCCGTTCCATCCAGGCCCTGTCGTCGGTGCAAAGCGCCCGTGTGCATCTGGCCTTGCCCAACCAGAATGGGTTTTTCCGTGAGCAGCAAAAGCCCTCGGCTTCGGTGCTGGTGAGTCTGCACCCCGGGCGCATTCTGGACCGCGCCCAGCTCGCGGGCATCGTGCACCTGGTGGCTTCCAGTGTGCCGGAGCTGGCGCCGTCGGCCGTGAGCGTGCTGGACGACACGGGCAAGCTGCTCTCTCAGTCGCCCGACAGCACGGCCGGTGCCGAAATCAATGCCCAGCAGCTCTTGTATGTGCAGCAGCTGGAGCAACAGTATTCGCGCCGCATCATGGACATCCTGGAGCCTGTGGTCGGCCGCGACAACGTCAAGGCCCAGGTCACGGCCGAGGTGGATTTCTCGCAGACCGAGTCCACCTCCGAGCAATTCCGCCCCAACCAGACACCGGACTCCAGTGCTGTGCGCAGTCAGCAAGTGCTGGAAAGCCGTGGCAGTGCGACCAAGACCGCCACGGGTGTGCCGGGCGCTGTCGCCAACCAGCCTCCTGCTCCCTCCGCAGCGCCCATCAACGGCGCCAACCCCGCGCCCAATGCGGGCGGGCAGCAGGGCACCGAAGAGCAGTCCAACAAGCGCGAGTCCACCACCAACTACGAAGTGGACAAGACGGTGAAGGTGGTCCGCGGCAGCACGGGCGCCGTCAAGCGGCTGAGCGCTGCGGTGGTGGTCAACTACCAATCGGCTGAAGACAAGGGCAAGACCGTGACCAAGGCGCTCACGCCCGAGCAGATCGAGCAGATGACGGCGCTGGTGCGCGAGACCATTGGCTTCAACCGTGAACGTGGCGACTCGGTGAACCTGATGAACACACCGTTCCAGGTCACTGCCGTGCCCGCTACCGATGCCCCGCTGTGGAAGCAGCCTGAGGTGGTGGACCTGGCCAAGACCTTTGCCTGGCCTGTCGGCGCGGTTCTGTTTGCCGCTCTGGTGCTGATGGGGCTGGTGCGTCCCGCACTCAAGGGCGCGGCGCCTGTCAAGGTGGGTGGTGCCAAGTCGGTGGCTGGCGGCCAGCTGGATGCACTGGAAGCAGAGACCCCAGAGCGTCCGGCATTGGCGGCACCCGTCCGCAAGGACGAAGTGTTGCCAGCGACCCCCGAGCAGCTGCGCCTGGAAGACGCGCGCACGCTGGCCAAGGAAAACCCGGTCGCGGTCGCCAATATTCTCAAGACCTGGCTGAACGGCGACCCCGTTTAGTAGCCGATACCGATTGCACGGACGACAACCATGGACGACCAAGGACTCCACGACGCCGCCATCATGCTGATGTCCCTCGGCGAGGAAGAGGCCGCCGAGGTGTTCAAGCATTTCTCGCCCAAAGAGGTGCAGAAACTGGGCGAAACCATCGCGCGCATGCGCTCGGTGTCGCGCGAGAAGGTGGACGAGGTCATCAACAAGTTCTCCAACGCAGCCGCGGCGCAGAGCCTGCTGGTGTCCGACACAGGTAACTATGTGCGCGCCGTGCTCAAGCGTGCCCTCGGCGACGACAAGGCCGGGCTGCTGATTGATCGGATCTTGCAGGGGGGCGATGTCTCGGGCATCGAGAGCCTCAAGTGGATGGACCCGCTGTCGGTAGCCGAGCTGTTGCGCAACGAGCACCCGCAGATCGTCGCCGCCATCCTGGTGCACTTGGACAGCGACCAGGCGTCGGGCATCCTGATGCACCTGACGGACCGCCAGCGCAGCGAGATCCTGCTGCGCGTGGCGACCCTCGAAGGTATCCAGCCCACGGCCCTCAAGGACCTGAACGAGGTGTTGTTCAAGGTCCTGGCGGGTGGCGACAAGATCCGCAAGAGCTCTCTGGGCGGCGTCAAGGCGGCCGCAGAAATCATCAACATGCTGGGCGGCAACATGGATGCCGTGGTGCTCGAGTCCATTCGTGGCTACGACCCTGACCTGGCCCAGAAGATCATGGACAAGATGTTCGTGTTCGAAGACGTGCTCAAACTCGACGACAAGGCCATTCAGACGGTGCTCAAGGAAGTGGCTTCGGAAACCCTCATCGTGGCCCTCAAGGGTGCGGTGCCCGAACTGCGCGAGAAATTTCTGTCCAACATGTCTTCACGCGCCGCAGAAGCGCTGCGTGAGGACCTCGAGTCGCGTGGTCCGATGCGGCTGTCCGAGGTGGAGGCGCAGCAGAAGGAAATCCTCAAGACGGTGCGTCGCCTGTCCGACGAAGGCCAGATCGTGATCGGAGGCGGTGGTGATGATGCCTTCGTCTAACCAGCGGTCCTATTCGCGCTTCATTCCCAGCGAGGAGGTCGGCGACTTCAAGCAGTGGAAGTTTGCTGCGGTGGATGGCTCCGACCTGGTGGAGCCGGAGCCCGAACCGGAGCCTGTGGCAGAACTGCCGGTTGAGCTGGACGAAGCGGCACAGCAAGCGCTGGTCCAGCAGGCCTGCGACGATGCCTATGCAGAGGGTTTTGCCCAGGGGCAGGCACAGACTGCACTGGAGTGGCAGCGCCGCATGGATGAATACATTGCCCAGCAGGGACAAGAAGCGGCCCAGCGCCTGCAGGGCGTGTTGCAGACCCTCGACGCCAGCCTGATCGACATGCAGCAGCAGATGGCGCAGCAGGTGCTGGAACTGGCGTGCGACATCGCGCGCCAGGTGGTACGCCAGGAGCTGTCGGTCAACCCCAATGCCTTGCTGCCTGTGGTGCGGGAGGCTGTGGGCATGCTGGTGAACGAGGGGCGTCCTGCCACGGTGCGGCTCAATCCGGTGGACATGGAGGCCATGGCCGAACCGCTGCGAGAAGAGATCAATGCGCCCGGTGTGCAATGGATGGCCGACGCCACCGTGCCTGCTGGCGGCTGCCTGGTGGAGTCGGCGGGCGCGGTCGTGGATGGCAGCATCGACAAGCGCTGGCAGCGCGCGATCGCGTCGTTGGGGTTGCAGTCTCCCTGGGACGATGGGGACCGCGGAGATGGCGATGACCGTTGAAACCCCCACCGCCTGGGACCGCTTCATGGACGACGCGCGCGAGCGAGTTGCAGAAGGCGCGCCGCTGGAGACGCGCGGTACGCTCACTCGCCTGACGGGCCTGGTGCTGGAGGCGGTAGGTATCCGCGTGCCCGTGGGTTCGCAATGCATGGTGCAAATGCCCGGACATGCGCCGGTGTTGGCTGAGGTCGTCGGATTCTCTGCCGACCGCGCGTTCCTGATGCCTGCGGGCGATATCCACGGGTTGTCCAGTGGCGCCAGCGTGGTGCCGGCTGTGCCCTATATCCCTATGCCCCGCCTGGGAGAGCCTGCTCGGCCGGTGCAGCGCGCTGGTGTGCTGCGTTTGCCCATGGGTGACGGGTTGCTGGGGCGCGTGGTGGATGCCCAGGGCCTTCCTCTTGACCACGGCGGACCGGTGCAGGATGTGGTGTCCGAACCCATGGGCCGGCGCCAGATCAACGCCATGGACCGCGACCCGGTGCGCGAGCCTCTGGATACCGGCGTGCGCGCCATCAATGCCTTGCTGACCGTGGGGCGCGGTCAGCGCCTGGGGTTGTTTGCGGGCTCTGGCGTGGGCAAGAGTGTGCTGCTGGGCATGATGGCCCGCTACACCCGTGCCGACGTGATTGTGGTGGGGCTCATTGGCGAGCGGGGACGCGAAGTCAAAGAGTTTGTGGAAGACATCCTGGGCGAGGAAGGCCGTGCGCGGTCAGTGGTGGTGGCTGCACCTGCCGACGCGCCGCCCCTGCTGCGCATGCAGGGGGCGGCCTATGCCACTGCGGTGGCAGAGCATTTCCGCGACAAGGGCCAGCATGTGCTGTTGCTTATGGACTCGCTCACCCGCTACGCAATGGCGCAGCGGGAAATAGCTCTGGCCATCGGCGAGCCGCCTGCGACCAAGGGGTATCCGCCATCGTGTTTTGCCAAGTTGCCACAGCTGGTCGAACGCAGTGGCAATGGTCTGCATGGGGTGGGCTCCATCACCGCGTTCTATACGGTGCTGTCGGAAGGCGATGACCAGCAGGACCCGATCGCGGACGCAGCGCGTGCCATTCTGGACGGCCACATTGTGCTGTCGCGCGCCTTGGCGGAGACTGGGCATTTCCCGGCCATCGACATCGAGCAATCGGCATCGCGGGTCATGCACAACGTGGTGTCGCGCGGGCACTTTGATCTGGCGCGGCGGTTTCGTGCGGTGTATTCGCGCTATCAGAAGAGCCGTGATCTGGTGCAGGTGGGGGCTTACATGAGCGGTTCCGACCCCGCGCTGGATGAGGCGATCCGTTTGCAGCCGCAGATGGCGGGTTTTCTGCAGCAGGACATGTTCGAGGCAGCCTCCATGGACCACAGCGTCGGCGCAATGGCGGCGGTGCTGGACCATTGAGGGCGGAACAGGTAAGTCTTCATGTCCAGTCTCAACGCCCTGTCTGTCGCCGTTGAAGTGGCCTCCCGCAAGCGGGACGAGGCCCGTCAAGTGCTGCAGGACACCTTGGCTGCAGAGCAGGCGGCACGCGCTCAACTCGATCAGCTCCAGGACTATGCCCGTGAAACCGAGTCCCGCTGGGGCATGAAGGCCAACACCGCCGTGCAACCCGAAGTGATGTACCACCACTATCACTTCATGGACCGGCTGGGTCATGCGGCCGGCATCCAGACCGGGGTGGTGGGTGACCATTCAGCGCGGGTGCAGGCTGCGCAGCGTGCTTTGCTGGATGCAGAGCTACGTTTGGCCAGTCTGCGCAAGGTGGTGGACAAGCGGCGCAATGACCTCGCGCTGCAACAACTGCGCAGGGACCAGAAGCAGACCGATGAACGCGCCGCGCTGCAGTACCGCACCGCGGGCCAGGAGAATTGAATATGGAACCGACCAAAGTAGCTTCCTCGCAAGGGACCCAGCCCGCGCACGCGGCCCGCGCCAAATCGCCGTCCCAGTCGGCTGCAGATGCTGGCGACCCGACCGCCGCAGGCGGATTCTTGGCGCTGCTGGCGGCGTTGGGGGACGGGGCGGACGGTGAGATCTCGGGCGATACCGTGATCTCTTCGGCCGAAAACGGCGCTGATCCTGCCTCGTTGGCTGCGGCAGATGCTTCAGCGATGGCTGCATGGCAGGGGTTACTTGCACCGATGCAAAGCCTGAACGAGCCCGGTGGGGCCAATGGGCAGACAGGCTTGGGGACGTCTCAACTTGCCAGTTCAGGTTTGGGAGGAATCACGGCGGTGGCGCAGCCGGGTTCGCAAGGCAATGCGCTCAATGACCTGCTGCTGGGGGGTATTCCCCAGGGTTTGGTTGCTGAGACTGCGAAGCTGGATGCCTCTGCTGACCTCAGGGAAGAGCCTTCGCAAGGAGCATTGGCTGCATTGGGGCGCACATTCTCGCGTTTGCAGAGTGCCAGCGCTCAACGAGCAGGTGGCGCGGGTATGGCCGATGCAGCGCTGGGTTCAGCCACCGTGCGGGACTCTGCAGCGCATTCCAGCGCGATTCATGGCGGCTCGGTAGCGTTGGCGTCCTCCGCGGGAGAACGGGCGTTCTCCGGGTTGCCCGTAGGCTCTGTGGTCGAGCGATCAGGCGTTGCCCATTCCAGTCCCACTGGGGCCGAGGGCGGGACGCCCATCCCTGACGGTTTGTTGGCGGCTGCTGCCTCAGCGCGCGCGACAGAGGCCTCGGCTGGTGGACGTTCGCATGAAGATGGCGCGGGCGGTGGCGCATGGTCTGAAGGTGCATCGGGCGCTTCGCCTGTGGAGTCGGGTAATTTCACTGATGCAACGACATTGACCGACCCTGCCGCCCTCGGCACAGAAGAACAGGTTGCCGAGCAGGTCGCCTACTGGGTGAATCAGAAGACCCAGAACGCGGAGTTGACCCTGCAGCGGGATGGCCAGCCTGTGGAGGTATCCGTGTCTCTGTCGGGCAATGAGGCGCATGTGTCGTTCCGCAGCGACCAGCTGCAGACGCGGGAGCTGCTCGACCAAAGCATGGCGCAGCTGAGCGATCTGTTGCGCAGCGAGGGATTGGTGCTGTCCGGCGTGTCCGTGGGTACATCGGCACGTGACAGTGGAGGGGGCCGGGAGTCCGGTCAGCAGCGCCCCCGAGAGGGAGTGCGCCAGGCACAGGTAGTGTCTGCAGTGCCTGGGGGCACGGTCTCGCTGGCGCGCGGCGGTGGGGCGGCAGATCGCGCCGTGGACGTCTTCGTCTGATTTGATGGGGGCGTGGACAGGCTGCGGTTTGACTTGTCTCGCCCGGCTGCGCAGATGAGCGCGGCGAATGCCATGGTTTTGGGCTTTTATTCTGGCTATTATTGGTTGCACCCCCGTCCAATAATGAGCTACCCGGTTGTGCTTGCACTTTGATAGCGCTTGCACAGCAGCTCCCTACCGCAAGGAATTCCATCGTGTCAGCCAATACTCCCGCAGCAGCGGCGCCCGCCAAAAGCAAGAAGATGCTGTTGATCATCATCGGCGTGGTGGTGGCCGTGCTGGTGATCGGAGGGGGGGCTGCAGCGTGGTTCATCTCCAGCCGATCGCACGCCGCTGAGGATGAGGAGGGCGGCGCCCCGGCGGCACACAAGGAGGCTCCAAAAGTTGCCCCTACCTTTCTGCCCATGGAAAACATGGTGGTCAACCTGGCCGATCCTGGCGGCGACCGTTTTGCGCAGATTGGCATCACCCTGGAGCTGGAAGACGCCAAAACGTCTGACCAAGTCAAGCAATATCTGCCTACGATCCGTAGCGGCATCCTGATGCTGGTGTCGCAGCGCACGTCCACCGAGCTGCTGCAGCGCGAGGGCAAGGAGAAGCTGGCCACCGACATCTTGCGCGAGGTCTCGCGGCCTCTGGGCTACTCGGTGCCGTCAGAGCGTGAGCGTGCAAAGGCTGCAGCCGCCGCCGAGCAGGACGGAGATGCCGAGGAGCGTCCCGCCGCGCGCAAGCGCACGGAGCGCAATCCGGTGCGCAGGGTGCTCTTCTCGAGCTTCATCATCCAATGAGCCCGCCGAGTAAGGACCAGCCATGAGTGATTCATTTCTTTCGCAGGAAGAGGTCGATGCCCTTCTGGAAGGGGTCACTGGTGAAAGCCAGAAGTCGGTCGAAGAGGTGGCCGAGGCGGGCTCGGTCCGCAACTACGACATCTCCAGCCAGGAACGCATCGTCCGTGGCCGCATGCCGACGATGGAAATCGTCAATGAGCGGTTTGCGCGCAACTTCCGCATCGGGCTGTTCAATTTCATCCGCCGCAGCCCCGAGATTTCGGTGGGGACCGTGTCGGTGCAACGCTACAGCGCCTTCCTGCGGGAGCTGGCGGTGCCCACGAACTTCAACATCGTGGCGATTCGGCCCTTGCGCGGTAGCGGGCTCATCGTGTGCGAGCCTTCGCTGGTGTTCGGCATCATCGACACGCTGTACGGCGGGGTCGGCAAGTTCCAGACCCGCATTGAGGGCCGTGATTTTTCGCCCACGGAGCAGCGTGTCATCAACCGGTTGGTGGATGTGATCTGTGCGGAATACAAAAAGGCATGGCAGGGCATCTATCCGCTGGAGCTGGAGTACCAGCGCTCGGAAATGCAACCCCAGTTTGCCAACATTGCCACGCCCAGCGAGATTGTGGTCTCCACGGCCTTCCAGTTGGAAATTGGTGACCTTTCAGGCGCCATCCATATCTGCATGCCCTATGCGACGCTGGAGCCGATCCGCGATGTGCTGTATTCGTCCACCCAGGGAGATTCCATCGAGGTGGATCGCCGTTGGGTGAACGTGCTCAAGCGTGAAATTCAGTCTGCAGAAGTTACGTTGGTGGCGGAGCTGGCGAAAGCCGATGCCACCGTCGAGCAACTGCTGGCGATGAAGCCGGGTGACTTCATTGAACTGGACCGTGAGCCCCGTATCCGTGCGTCGATCGGAGGGGTTCCAATTTTTGAATGCCAGTATGGAACCCACAATTCCAAGTACGCCATTCGCATTGAAGAGTGTCTGCGTACTTCGGACATGAGCTGGCTGGGAGAGAAAAATGGCAACTGAAGAAGACAACAAGGACGCAGGCGCGGATGATCCGTTTGCGGGTTGGGCCGAGGCGCTGGAAGAGCAGAAGCGAACGGACGAAAAACCGGCGGATGCAGAGCAGGGCGGCCCGCTGTCGGGAGAGCCTGTGCGGCCGTTTTCTGGCGCTGCGGGCGGTGACTCCGTCAACGACATCAACATGGTGCTGGACATTCCGGTGCAACTGTCGGTGGAGTTGGGGCGCACCAAGGTACCTATCAAGTACATCCTGCAGCTGGCACAAGGCTCGGTGGTGGAGCTGGATGCGCTGGCAGGCGAACCCATGGATGTGCTGGTCAACGGCTACCTCATCGCACAAGGCGAGGTGGTGGTGGTCAACGACAAGTTCGGTATCCGCCTGACCGACGTGGTGACTCCGTCGGAGCGTTTACGCCGGGTCAGCCGTGGATAGTGGGAGCATGACCCAGACGCTGCTGGTGGTGGTGCTTTTTGTCGGCGCCATGGCCTTGCTTCCCTGGGCGGTGCGTCGCTTGCAGCAGCGCCAATCCTCCGGGGCGTTGGCCGCCGGGGTGGCATCGCGCGTGGTGTCTGCCGTGGCCGTAGGACCCCAGCAGCGGGTCGTCACGGTGGAGGTCGGCCCGGAAAATGCACGTACCTGGCTGGTGCTGGGAGTGACGGCGCAGCAGGTCAGTTGCCTGCATGTGCTGCCGCTGGCCAGTAAGGGGGCGGGTGATGCGGTGGCTGCTGCGTCGCCAGCGGGGTCATCGTTTGCCCGGGAGATGCAATCAGCCTCCGCTGAGGTTGGAAAGTCTGCCCATGTCTGAGCGCGAATCCTCGTTCCTAGGCAAAGGGGCGCGATGGGCCGCGCGCTCGTGGCCTTGGGCTGTCGCTGTGCTGGGGCTGGGGCTGGGAGTTCAAGGCTCGGCCTGGGCGCAGACGGCGGGGGCGTTGCCATTGGTGGTGGGCAGTGGGCCCTCTGGCGCAAGCTACTCGGTACCGATACAGACCTTGTTGTTTTTCACGGCGCTGTCTTTTTTGCCCGCCGTGCTCCTGATGATGACGGGTTTTACCCGGATCGTGATTGTGTTGTCCTTGCTGCGCCAGGCCTTGGGAACACAGTCGGCGCCCCCCAACCAGGTCATCATCGGGCTGTCTTTGTTCCTTACCTTTTTTGTCATGGGGCCGACCCTGGATCGGGTGTACCAGGATGCTTATGTTCCCTACACCAACAACACGATCAGCTTTGAACAGGCGCTGGACCGAGCGGAGGCGCCCATGCGCAGCTTCATGCTCAAGCAGACGCGGCAATCGGACTTTGCGCTGTTCTCCCGGCTCGCACGTCTGGATCCCAGCGTGACGGCTGAGACTGCACCGATCCGTGTGCTCGTACCGGCTTTTGTGACCAGTGAGCTCAAATCGGCGTTCCAGATCGGGTTCATGATCTTCATTCCATTCCTGGTCATCGACATGGTGGTGTCGAGCATCCTCATGTCGCTGGGCATGATGATGTTGTCGCCGGTGTTGGTGGCATTGCCATTCAAGCTCATGCTGTTTGTTCTGGCCGATGGTTGGAATCTGCTGATCGGATCATTGGCTGCCAGCTTTGTCACCTGAAAGATTTCGCCATGACCTCACAAATGGTGCTGACCATCGGGCGTGATGCCCTCACCTTGTTGTTGATGATCTCCATGCCTGTGCTGGGGGTGGTCATGGCCGTGGGGTTGTTGGTCAGTATTTTCCAGGCGGTCACACAGATCCATGAGGCCACGCTGGCCTTTGTGCCCAAATTGATTGCTGCCATGGTGGTGTTTGCGATTGCGGGGCCCTGGATGCTCAGCACTCTGGTGGATTTCATCCGCAGGACGATCGAATCAATCCCGTCGATGATTGGGTAGCGCCATGTCAATCTGGGCAACTGGCTGCCTGGGGACCGTGCGGCCGGCCTGGCGCTCGTGGGAATCCGTGTCCCATGGAGATCGGTCGCCATCGTTTTCAAGATACCTCGACGACGCTAGAGGAGAGGGCCGATGATTACCTTTTCCGAAGCACAGATCATGGGCTGGCTGTCGCCCATCCTGTGGCCCTTTTTGCGGGTGTTGGCGTTGTTCTCTGTGGCCCCGGTGTTTTCCATGCGTGTGGTGCCCATGCGCGTCAAGATCGGCCTCGCATTCCTGGTGGCCTTGTGCGCGCAAGGTGTGCTGGGTGAACAGCCGGTCATCAGCGTGAATGGTCGAGGCGCTCTGGGTGCGGTCGCTCAGCAGGTGGCCGTGGGACTCGCCATTGGCTTTTCGGTGCGACTGGTGTTCACGGCGGTCGAGCTGGCGGGCGAAATCATTGGGCTGCAGATGGGGCTCAACTTTGCTTCATTTTTTGACCCCACCTCCAATGGACAGATCAGCGCTGTGGCCCGTTTCTTTGGTCACATGTCCATGCTGCTGTTTGTCGTCATCAATGGCCATTTGTTGATCCTGATGGCCGTGGTCAAGAGTTTTGACCGCTTCCCGGTCGACGGCAATTTTCTGCAGGCGTTGGGGCAGATGCGGTTGCATGAGCTGGGAGCTTCACTCTTCTCCAGCGCGCTCTGGATCGCCATGCCCATGATTGCGTTACTGCTGTTCGTCAACCTGACCATGGGGATCATCTCGCGCGTTGCGCCGCAGATGAACATCTATGCGGTGGGTTTTCCTGTCACGCTCACGGTGGGGATGCTGGGCATCGCGGCAACTCTCCCGATGCTGGAACAGCCCGTGCTGGCGTTGATGCAGCAGGCGGTGGATCTTTTTGCGGCCGGCAGATGAGGCTGGCAGCTACACAAGCTGGTTGCGGATGGCGTATACAGTCAGCTCCGCGTTGTTAGAGAGCTTCAGTTTTTCGAGAACCCGTGAGCGATAGACGCTCACGGTTTTGGGACTCAGCATCAACTCTTCGGCAATGTCCGACAAGCGCCGACCCGAGGCAATCTTCACCAGGGTTTGCAGTTCGCGCTCGGAAAGCGCCGCATGGGGCACCTCTGGCGTGGGTTGGGCCAAGCTGTCCGCCAGCATCTGAGCCACTTCGGCAGTGAGGTATTTGCGCCCTTGCATCACTGTGCGTACGGCAGCAATGAGCTCAACCGGGTCGCCGGCCTTGTTTGCATAACCCTGGGCCCCTGCCTTGAGGCAGCGCAATGCGTATTGGTCCTCGGGGTACATCGAAACCACCAGCACCTTGATGGTGGAGTGGGTCTCTCGCAGGCTGGCCAAGACTTCCAGGCCGCTGCGCCCAGGCATGTTCAGGTCCAGCAGCAGCACGTCACAGGCGGCCGTACGCAGAACATCACGCAGTTCTGAATATCCGCCCGCTTCGCCGGTTACCTGAATGTCTGGCGCTTCGGTGAGTGTGTCGCGAATGCCGCGCCGCAGGACGGCATGGTCGTCGCACAAGACGACATGGATCACGGGGCATCTCCTGGTGCGGGTGTGAGGGGAGATGGTAACGGGATGGACAGGATGACCGACGTGCCCTGACCGGGCCGGCTGCTGATGTCCAGCCACCCCCCTACGGTGCGCGCACGCTCTTGAAGGCCCTTGAGCCCGAAGGCCTTGGGTTTGTCACGCACTGTGGCATCCATGCCACGGCCGTCGTCTGTGACCTCCAGGGTCAGCACCCCCTCCTTGTCAGACAGTTCGATGTCCACCTTGCTGGGCTGCGCATGCTTGGAGATATTGGTCAATGCCTCTTGGGCGGTGCGGTACGCCACCAGTTGAATGTCGGCACGCGTATCTATGGCGTCGCTGCTGCTCTGCACTCCAGTGGGGATGCCAGTCCTGCGCTCAAAGCCGGTGGCCAGCCACTGGACAGCAGCCACCAGACCTTGCTCCAGTATGGGTGGGCGCAGGTTCATCATGATGCGCTGGCTGGCGCCGATCGCATGTTGCAGCATGTCCGCCGCCGATGTTGCATGCTCCTGCATGATCGGGTCCGTGCTGTGGCGTCCGATCCAGGCCACATCGAAGCGCACGGCCGTCAGGGCACCACCAATGTCATCGTGGATTTCGCGTGCGATGGAGGCACGCTCTTGCTCTATGGAGGTTTGCAGGTGTTCGGCCAACTCAGCCAAACGGCGCTGGGACATCGCCAGCTCGGCAATGGCCTGCTCGCGCGCGTTGCGTGCTTCATGGACCTCCAGGGTCCTAGCGATCACGTGGGGCAGGCGCTGGATATCGTCTTTGAGCAGATAGTCCGCCACCCCTAGGCGCATGGCGTCTACTGCTGCAGGCTCGCCGATGGCGCCCGAGAGCAGCACGAAAGGGGGGTGCTGCGGTTTTTGCGCCACATGGGCCCAGGCATCCAATGCGGTGAAACCTGGCAGGCGGTAATCTGCCAAGATGATGTCAAAGCTGTCGTTATCCGTCAGCCTTTGGAACTCTGGAAGCGTATCGACCCGCTGGAGGTGGCACTGGAGCCCGGATCGACGCAACACACGCGCTGCCAATTCGTGATCGGCGGGTGAGTCTTCAAGATGCAGGATGTCAAGGGTCTGGTCTGGTGTTGCAGGGCCCATAGGAGCGCTATCATAGGATACAAATTGGAACAAACAACGGTGTTTGTCCGGTTGGGATGGTTTGCGCGTCAGCGTTCAATGGGCGCGGACGCTCCGGTTTGCTCGGGGGCCTTGGCAGGTTACTGATGCATGTATCGTAGTCCTGTGTATTTGCGTGTTTTGCTGCTACGTGCTGCGATGGAGAAACGATGCAATCTACGCTAACAACGCCTGGAGGACCTGCTGTCCAGGTTCCCGTCATGGTGGCGGCAGAGCTGCAGGACTCCTTGCTGGTCGTAATGCACGACCTGCACCGCCTGGAAGGTTTGCTGAACCACGCCACCGACAATCTGCTGGAGCGGTTTGGCGAGGCGAACTCCTTGTTGACCGATGCCGTGGTGGCAGACTCGCCGGAACTGGTGGCTGCACGTGCGGCGTTGCGCAGTGCGGTGACGGAGTTGCAGTTCCAGGACATGGCCTCCCAACTGATCTGGCATACCACCAAGGTGCTGCAGGGTTGCGCCTTTCGGCTGGCTTCGGAAGCCATGGGGCACGAAGAAGGTGAAGACGCGGCGCCCTTTGCTGAGATGGCGCCCGACAGGCCAAACCCTGTCACCCAAAGCGAGATGGATGCAGGTTCTGTGGACCTGTTTTGACGTTCACATCACTGGTTACCTTATATATTCAAGTCAGTTGGAGCCGTACATGCAATCGATCCTTGCCGTTGATGATTCACCTTCCATGCGAAAAATGGTGTCGTTCACCCTCACCGGTGCCGGCTATCACGTCGTGGAGGCAGTGGACGGGCAAGATGCCCTCGAAAAAGCCGAGACGCACAATATCGATCTGGTTCTGGCCGACCAGAATATGCCGCGCCTCGACGGCATTGGCCTGACCCGGAAACTGCGTGAGCACCCCAAGTTCAAAACGATTCCCATCCTGATTCTTACGACGGAGTCGAGCGACCAGATGAAGCAGGCGGGCCGCACGGCAGGCGCGACAGGCTGGTTGGTGAAACCTTTTGATCCGAATCGTCTGATCGAAGTCATCCAGAAAGTGATCCGCTGAGCCGGGTTGACTGAGAGCATTTAGTACACAGGAGCCCACCATGGCGGAAACCTACCAAGAAGGATCGGGTGCTGGCGCTGACTTCGATCTAAGCCAGTTCTATCAGATCTTTTTCGAGGAAGCAGGTGAGAACCTCGACCAGATGGAGCAGATGCTGCTCAATCTGGACCTGAGCAGTGCCAACGACGAGGAGCTCAACGGCATTTTTCGCTGCGCACACTCGATCAAGGGTGGCTCGGCCACTTTCGGCTTCTCTGATGTGGCCGAACTGACCCATCAGATGGAGTCCCTGCTCGACCGCCTGCGTCGCCATGAGCTGCAGCCCATCCCCCAGATGGTGGACGTTCTTTTGGAGTCTGCTGACGCATCCCGTAGCCTGTTGGCGCGCCATCAGGCAGGGGGGCAGGGCGAGGCCGTCTCGACCACCTCACTGGTTCGTCGCATCAGTGACCTGGCCGCCGGCTTGGTGCCTGGCGACACCGCGCCGGTTGTGGCTGCTCCTCCCCCTTCGGCTCCAGCACCAGCTCCCGTTGCGGCGGCTCCAGCGCCCAAGCCTTCCTCCTCCTCAGCGCCGGGGCAGGCGCGGCAACTGGAAATCCAGATCGGCCCCCTGGATCGCCCCGAGCAGGCCGATGCGATCAAGGAGTTGTTCCGGGATATTCCCGGCTTGGGCGCGATCCGCGATGTTCCGGGCAGTCCTCCCAATACGCGGGTCTTCGCGGTGGAAACGACTTCTACCAACGACGATTTGCTGGACCTGTTTGCCTTCCATGTCGCCAAGGAGCAGGTACTGATCCGCGATGCAGCGGGTGATGGTTCAGCGGGTCCCGATGATGAGGCCACAGCGGCCGTGGATACCTCCGGGGGGGAAGCACCTTACGGTTTCTTTAATGGTGCGCCCGGTGCGCCGCACGGAGAGGCGACACAGGCCGTGCATGCGCCAGCACCGCAAGCCCCCAAGGCTGCAACCAGGGTTGCGGCGGAGCCCAAGGCTGCGATGCAGGCCCAGATGGAGTCCACCACCATCCGCGTGGATGTGAAGAAGGTCGATCAACTGATCAACCTTGTGGGTGAGCTGGTGATCACGCAGGCCATGCTGGCGCAGAACAGCCGGGGCCTCGATGCTGGGGCGTATCAGCAATTGCTGGCCGGGCTGGCAGATCTGGATCGCAACACGCGCGACTTGCAAGAGTCGGTGATGTCTATCCGCATGATTCCAATGTCCATCGTTTTCAGCCGCTTCCCCCGCATGTTGCGCGATCTGGCGAACAAGCTGGGCAAGAAGGTGGAACTGGTGACCCTGGGTGAAGCCACCGAGCTGGACAAGGGGCTTGTCGAGAAAATCACCGACCCGTTGACCCACTTGGTTCGCAACAGCTGCGACCATGGGATTGAAATGCCTGCCGATCGCCTGGCCAAGGGCAAATCCGAGCACGGAACGATCACGTTGTCCGCATCCCACCAGGGCGGCTCTATTGTGATTGAGGTGCGCGATGATGGCCGCGGTCTGTCGCGCGAGAAAATCCTCAGCAAGGCCCAGGAGCGTGGCATCGAGGTGTCGGAGCAAATGAGCGATGCCGAGGTCTGGCAACTGATTTTCGCCCCCGGCTTCTCCACGGCGGACGAGGTCACCGATGTGTCCGGGCGTGGTGTCGGTATGGATGTCGTCAAGCGGAACATTGCAGCGCTCAACGGCTCTGTCGAGATCGATTCTGCCGAGGGCTATGGCATGAAGGTGTCGGTTCGCCTGCCACTGACGCTCGCCATCATGGACGGCATGTCGGTGGGTGTGGGTGAAGAAGTTTACATCCTCCCCTTGTCATCGGTGGTCGAATCTTTCCAGGTCAACGCCGATGATGTCAGCACCGTGGCGCAAGGCTCGCAGCTGGTGAAGGTGCGTGACGAATACATGCCCGTCATCGCGCTGGAGAAGATCTTCCAGGTGCCGCGCTTCGATCTGAACAAATCCAGCAACATCATGGTGGTGGTGGAAGCTGACGGCAGCCGTGTGGCGCTGCTGGTGGATGAGTTGCTGGGCCAGCACCAGGTGGTGGTCAAGAACCTGGAGTCGAACTACCGCAAGGTGCCCAACGTGTCGGGCGCCACCATTTTGGGCGACGGCACCGTGGCGTTGATTCTCGACACGGGTGGCCTGGTCCGCCGGGCGCGCCACTAGATTCAGGCGTTGGCGCCCAAAGGCGCTGCGCCGTCATGAAAGGAGAATGCACCATGAGTGTGATCGGTAAAGCAGCAGATGCAGCGCCCACGGGCGCGCGTGAATACCTGACGTTTCGCCTCGACCAGGAAGAGTACGGCATCGATATCCTGAAGGTGCAGGAAATCCGTGGCTACGAGCCACCCACGCGCATTGCGAACGCCCCTGATTTCATCAAGGGCGTGGTCAATTTGCGCGGCACGATCGTTCCCATCGTTGACATGCGCATCAAGTTCAATTGTGCGCAAGCGGACTACAACAGTTTCACGGTGGTCATCATCCTCAACTTGCGCAACCGGGTGGTCGGCATCGTGGTGGATTCCGTGAGCGACGTGATGGAGCTGACGCCAGAGAGCATCCGCTCTGCGCCAGACATTGAGAGTGCCATCGATAACAGCTGCATTCTGGGTCTGGGATCTGTGGGCGAGCGCATGCTGATCTTGCTGGATATCGAAAAACTCATGTCCAGCGTGGACATGGGCTTGGTGACCGCCAACGAATAAGGCGCAATAGTCAGCAGCCAGTGGTGGCTCAGGCACATGTCAGGCTGTGAGCCGGAGCTTGCAGACCTTTTGGAGCGAACAGGACTTCCTCTCGGACGATCAATATGGCCCAAACCACCAGTGCTTCTGCGTCAGCCCGGTCAGGGCCGGCCAGGGGCGATCCCGCGCAGGCCGCAGCGGCAGCGCCCTCAGGCCCCCTGGCCCAGGGGCGGGAGTTTGTCTGGACCAATGCGGACTTTGCCCGGGTTCAGACCCTGATCTACCAGCGCGCGGGCATCAGCTTGCACGATGGCAAGCATGCGATGGTGTACAGCCGCCTGTCCCGGAGGTTGCGCGACACCGGGCACACCAGCTTTCACGACTACCTGAGCTGGCTGGAGACCCATGATGGGCCGGAGTGGCAGGAGTTTGTGAATGCGCTGACCACCAACCTCACGGCATTTTTCCGTGAGCAGCATCACTTTGAAATCTTTGCGTCGCACCTGCGGTCCAAGCCATCGGCCAACTGGAGGGTTTGGTGCAATGCGGCGTCCACTGGCGAAGAGCCCTACTCCATCGTGATCACCGCACTGGAGGCGCTGGGAGCCAACGCTTCTTTCAAGTTGACGGCCAGTGACATCGATTCGCGCGTGCTGGCGACGGCTGCTCAGGGTGTGTACCGGCTCGACAGCGTCAAGGGCTTAAGCCCTGAGCGCCTGCAGAAGTTCTTTCTCAAAGGCAAAGCCGGGAACGCTGGCATGGTCCGTGCCAAGCCTGAACTGCGGCGCGCCATTGACTTCATGAGCGTGAATCTCATTCGCGACGATTGGCCGTTCAAGGAACCCTTTGATGTGGTCTTCTGCCGTAACGTAATGATTTACTTTGATGCCCCTACGCAGCGGCGCGTGCTCGAAAGAATCCACCGAGTGCTCAAGCCCGGCGGTATGCTGTTTGTAGGGCACGCCGAGAATTTCAGCGAGTCCAAAGACCTGTTTACCCTGCGTGGCAAGACGGTGTACGAGCGCCGCTGACCTGTCCATGTTGTCCTGCACATTGCACCCATGACCAACATCTACACAGGTTCATCTCCTACCAGTGCGCCTGCTGCGCTTGGCACCTCCGAAAGGCGCCGTGCTCCCCGCATTGCACCGCTGAGTGCCGACATTTATGTGTCTGGCAATACCCCCGCGCGGGAGTCATCGCTGCAGGAGCTCAAGGCACGCAGCCGCAAGCCAGGCGAGGCCTCGTTTTTCTACCTCGATCACCACTTTCAGCACAACGCGGTGAAGGTGCTCCCCGGCGAGTACTTTGTGTCGGACGAGAACATGGTCATCATGACGGTGCTGGGGTCATGCATCGCGGCCTGCCTGTGGGACAGTCGCGCGCGCATTGGGGGCATGAACCATTTCATGCTGCCCGACGGTGATCTGGCGGATGCATCGGGGCGGTACGGTTCATATGCCATGGAGCTATTGATCAATGAAATGCTCAAGCTCGGCGCCCGCCGTGAAACCATGCAGGCCAAGATTTTTGGGGGCGCCCAGGTCATGCACAACTTCACCACCATGAACGTGGGGGAGCGCAACACCAATTTTGTGTTGAACTATTTGCACACGGAGCGCATTCCGATCGTCTCCGAAGATGTGCTGGATATCTATCCGCGCAAGGTGGTCTTTTTCCCGGTGACCGGCAAAGCCATGGTCAAGCGGCTGGCACATGCCCATCCCGAAGCCCTGGTGGCCCAGGAGGTCCGTGGCAATGCAGCCACGGTGGCCAAGACCACTTCGGGTGGTTCTGTGGATCTGTTTTGATAAGGGTGTGAGTGAATGAGCAGGAAAATCCGGGTGATCGTGGTGGACGATTCGGCGCTGGTCCGCAGTCTGCTGTCAGAGATCATCAACCGCCAGCGTGACATGGAGTGCATTGGCACTGCCAACGACCCTCTGGTGGCGCGCGAGATGATTCGCGAGCTGGATCCGGATGTCATCACCCTGGATGTCGAGATGCCGCGCATGGACGGTATTGATTTTCTGGGGCGCCTCATGCGCCTGCGGCCCATGCCGGTGGTGATGATCTCCACGCTGACCGAGCGCGGCGCGGAGGTCACGATGAAGGCGCTGGAGTTGGGCGCTGTGGACTTTGTGGCCAAGCCGCGCGTGGGGCTGGCCAGTGGGCTCAATGAATTGGCGACACAGATTGTGGACAAAATCCGTGTTGCTGCCGTCGCGCAGGTGCGCCGTGCGCCCGCGCGCGACGTTTTACCTGCCAGCGGTGCCGTTGGGGCTCCCGTGTCGCACGCCGTGCCCACAGTAGGTCTGCTGGGGCGCCTGTCCACTGAAAAGCTCATCTGCATCGGGGCGTCAACGGGCGGCACGGAAGCCATCAAGGAAGTGCTGGTCCAGATGCCGGCGGACTCGCCGGCGATCGTGATTACCCAGCACATGCCCCCCGGGTTCACCACCAGTTTTGCAGCCCGCTTGAACGGGCTGTGCCAGATCACGGTGAAAGAGGCCGTGAATGGCGAGCGCATTTTGCCTGGCCACGCGTATATAGCCCCGGGCGGGACCCAGTTCCATGTGGCCCGCAGTGGCGCCAACTATGTGGCGGTGGTCGATGATGGTCCGCCGGTCAACCGCCATAAGCCCTCAGTGGAGGTGCTCTTCAAGTCCGCAGCGACCGTGGTGGGGCGCAATGCCTTCGGCATCATGCTCACGGGCATGGGCAATGACGGTGCGGTGGCAATGCGCGAGATGAAAGACGCAGGCAGCTACAACTACGTTCAAGACGAAGCGACCTGCATTGTCTTTGGCATGCCGCGCGAGGCCATTGCCCACGGCGCTGCCGACGAAGTGCTGCCGCTGGGGCAGATTGCCCCTGCTTTGATTGCCCGATTGCGCGGAACGACCGACCGCCTCCACCACCGGATTTAAGGGGGTCGCTGCGCGCAGGGGCGGCACAGCGGTCTGTCCGCGGCCGGAGGAGCTCCCCCGCCGGGAGCTCGCTAGTGCCTCTGTGCCTATTCAGAGAGGGCTGTCCAGCGCTCAAGGGCCGTCATGAGTTCCTCGTCGATGGTTGCGGCTCTGGTCGTCATGGCAGTTGCGCGGGCTGGGTCGGTGCCAAACAGTGACCCGTCCGCCAGGGCCTCCTGGAGGGTCTTCTGTTCAGTCTCCAGCGAGCTGATCAGGTCGGGCAGTTGTTCCAGCTCGCGCTGTTCCTTGTAGCTAAGCTTCTTTTTTGATAGCTGTACAGGCTTATTTGATATGCGCTCCGACGCGTTTTGGTCTGAATTTTCTGAGGTGGATGGTTTGGCAGGTGCTGACGCAGCCGCCTGCAACGACCGACTGCGTTTGGATTGCAGCAGCCAGTCCTGAACGCCACCTTCGTACTCGCGCCACAGGCCATTGCCCTCAAAAGCGATGGTGCTGGTCACCACGTTGTCGAGGAAGGTGCGGTCATGGCTGACGAGGAACACTGTGCCCTCGTAGTTTTCGAGCAGTTCCTCCAGCAAGTCAAGGGTGTCGATGTCCAGGTCGTTTGTGGGTTCGTCCAGAACCAGCACATTGGCAGGGCGGGCGAACAGCCGGGCTAGCAGCAAGCGGTTGCGCTCGCCGCCGGACAGAGACCGCACCGGAGAGTGAGCGCGTGCCGGGGAGAACAGAAAGTCGCTCAGATAGCTCTTGACGTGTTTGCGCTGGTTGCCGATCTCGATCCACTCGCTGCCGGGACTGATGAAGTCCTCCAGGGTGGCATCTAGGTTGACGGCGTGGCGCATCTGGTCAAAGTAGGCTACCTGCAGGTTTGCTCCCTGCCGGATGGTGCCCTTGTCGGCCTGCAATTCGCCCAGGATTATCTTGAGCAGCGTGGTTTTGCCAGCGCCGTTCGGGCCGATCAAGCCCACTTTGTCACCGCGCAGAATCGTCCCGGAAAAGTTGTGAACGATGGTTTTGTCGCCGAAGGATTTGCCCACTCCTTCCAGTTCCGCCACGATCTTGCCTTGGTACCCGTTGGAGCTGCCGGTGGCAACGTCCATGCGCACGCTGCCGACGACTTCGCGGCGGGCCTCGCGGCGTGCGCGCAACTGTTCGAGTCGGCTGATGCGGCTTTGGCTGCGGGTGCGGCGCGCTTCCACGCCGCGTCGTATCCACACTTCCTCTTGCGCGAGGAGCTTGTCGGCCTTGGCGGCGATTACCGCCTCTTGCGCCAACTGCTCCTCCTTTTGTATCTGGTACTGCGCAAAGTTGCCAGGATAGGAGCGCAACTGCCCTCGGTCCAACTCTACGATGCGGGTGGCCACACGGTCCAGGAACGACCGGTCATGGGTAATGGTCACGACGCTGCCGGGAAAGTCCAGCAACAGGTCTTCTAGCCATTCGATGGAGTCCAGATCCAGGTGGTTGGTGGGTTCATCCAGCAGCAACACATCAGGGCGGGCCACCAGCGCCTGTGCCAGCGCTACGCGCTTTTTGGTACCGCCCGAGAGTGTGCCCACCAAGGCTTCGGGGTCCAGATGCAATCGCTGCAGGGTTTCTTCTACGCGCTGCTCCCAGTTCCAGGCGTCGTAGGCCTCGATTTCAGACTGCAGGGCATCCAGATCCAGCCCATCTGCGCCCGACAGGTATTGATCGCGGATGGCAATCACGCGTTGCAGGCCTTCCGACGCTGCCTTGAAAATGGTGGCGCCAGGGTCGAGCGTGGGCTCTTGCGCCACAAAGGCAATGCGCACCCCTTGCTGCACCTGCAATGAGCCATCGTCCGGTTTGGTAAGCCCTCCCAGGATTTTGAGGAGGGATGATTTGCCCGCGCCATTGCGCCCGATCAGGCCGACACGCTCTGCGGTCTCCAGAGAAAAGCCGGCGTGATCCAGCAGTGCAACATGCCCAAATGCGAGTTGGGCGTCCAGTAAGGTGATAAGTGCCATAGGGCGGGATTATCCTTGCCGCACTCTGGCGAGGCATTTTCTCGGCCCTGAATGACCTGACGGCGCGGCAATCAGTGCTCTTTGGGCAAGGCCTCGGCCAGCACTAAATTTCAGCGCGCATACCGCCGCGATGGCGTCAGAACCTGTCGCGTCCCTGCACGCGAGCAAGAATGCGCAAGTCGTCCCCCAATCGGTCCACCGAGTGAAAGCTGAGGGCATGCGCCTCGGAAAGCGCGGTCATGGGGTTCATCTGGGCCAATCCGAGACCCTCGCCGATCAGTTTGGGGGCGAGGTAAACCAGCAATTCATCGACCAGTCCCTCGCGCAGGAGCGAGCCATTGAGCTTGTATCCCGCTTCTACGTGCAGTTCATTGATGTCCCGGCGTCCAAGGTCTTGCACCATGGCTGCCAGATCCACCTTGCCAGCCTTGTTGGGCAGGCTGATCACAGTGGCGCCTTGGGCTTCCAACGCGCCGCGCTTCTCCTCATGCGCGGCTGCGGTATAGATATAGACCGGGCGTTTCGCCGCGAAAAGTTGGGCGCTGAGGGGCACCTCCAGCGAGCTGTCCACCAAAATCAACGTTGGTTGACGTTCGGTAGGTACATCCCTCACATCCAGTCTTGGGTTGTCCGCGAGCACGGTCCCGATGCCCGTGAGCACCGCGCAGGCCCTTGCGCGCCAGGCATGTCCGTCAGCACGCGCCGCCGGTCCGGTGATCCATTGGCTGGTTCCGTTGGGCAATGCGGTGACACCGTCGAGCGAGGCGGCCGCCTTCATCCGCACCCAGGGCGTTTTGCGAATCATCCGGCTGAAGAACCCAAGATTCAGTTCACGGGACGCCTCTGCCCCGGGGCCTACTTCCACCGCTATCCCCGCAGCACGCAGTCGTGCGAACCCGTTGCCCGCTACGGCAGGGTTGGGGTCAGCAATCGATGCGACGACTTTGGCGACTCCCGCCTGGATCAATGCGTCGCAGCAAGGGCCGGTACGTCCGTGGTGCGAGCAGGGTTCCAGCGTGACATAGGCCGTGGCGCCTTGGGTCGAATGACCTTGCTGCTCGGCATCGCGCAGCGCCATGACCTCCGCATGTGCCTCTCCGGCGCGTTGGGTGGAACCTTTGCCAATGATGGCACCGTCCTTGTCTACGAGTACGCAGCCTACGCGGGGGTTGGGGGAAGTGCGGTACAGGGCCTCGTGAGCGAGATCCAGGGCCGTGTTGATGTAGTCCATGGTGGTCAGTTGGGATGAAAGAGCGAACGGTCCGAGCCGCCGACATGGCAGCTTAAGCGACTTAGGGTGTGCGGGAGGCGCGTACCCAATCCAGCCTGTGGGGAGGGTAGGTGGAATCTTCCAGGGCTGATAACGTCGTCGGGCTCAAAAAAGCTGCGGTGCGCGCTTAGCTGCGGTACTTCTTCTGCGTGATCAGCAATTCCGAATAGTGCGCCGCCGGAGGAAGGACGGATAGGGTGAGACTAGGTGCGCAAAGCTCCTGGGGTTTTCCCTGCTGCTCATTGAAACCGTGCTATAGTCGAGGGCTTCGCTACTGAGACCTGGGCGCAAAAGTGTTCAGGTACTCTGAGTGGTTTGT